>Ga0126342_10000691_pt1 | contig 40086 bp, 42 predicted proteins | sample Cyp1metagenome_FD_92528 | JGI IMG/M metagenome (GOLD analysis project Ga0126342, IMG submission 92528) | Coral microbial communities from Lord Howe Island, Old Settlement Bay, Australia - Cyphastrea 1 metagenome | ecosystem: Host-associated > Invertebrates > Cnidaria > Coral ...
AGTCCAACATGCCTAATCGTATACCTACCCCCCTCAAAAATTATTCCTTGAAAATTATTCCAAAAGAAATTATTCCATAACCTAGTTGATACCCTGGAATAATTTCTTAAGGCATGGGTCATGTTTTTAAGGTGGAAAGTGGAAACCAACGGTTTCGGGGTGCCCCATGGTGCTCCAGCTGGCCAGCCCAGGTGCTGCTTCTTCATCCCAGGTAGCACGTGACCCAGGGAGGGGGAGATCTTTGGCGGCCAACTCTACGAATGCATCCGCCATAGAAATAGTGGATTTACCCATAGAAATAGTGGATTTACCCATTGAAAATAGTGGATTTACCCATTGAAAATGGTGGATTTACCCATTGAAAATGGTGATTTTCCATAGTTATGTTAATTTACCAGAGGGTATCCATAACTATTCATCTGGGCAAATTACTATGTGGTTGGTGGTTTTAACCATCTTGAAAAATATATGTCAATGGGAAGGATTATTCCATATTATTCCACATGTGATGGAAAATATTCCACATGTTTGAAATTTGAAACCACCAATCAGTAATTCTCAGTTAATCAAATGTAGATAGTTCTGGCGCTTATGAAATCGTACTTCGAAATTCAGCTGACTTCTCTTATGGATCTTATGGCATTCTATGCTTTCAGCGTATGTCGCCCTTTCGCATCTTCCTTCGCCCTTTCGCGTGGTGACGGTGACACCGAGCTGCTCCACGCCCTCCAGTGGAGCCGGCAGCGTCTCGGGGAATTGAAAGCGTAGCATCTTCTGCGTGGCGTTGCTGATGTGGAACGTAGCCACCTGCGGCCGGGGGACACCGGTGTCCCAACAAGGGGACACCGAAATCCCAGGTTAAGATTAGTTAAGGCGAAAAACAAACTGCACCTTGCACCCCCAACAGTTTGCAACCTGGAAACCACCCAGCTATAGTTCAAGTCTCTACTTGGTGGCTCATCCCACTTAGTAAATGGGTTCTAACCCCAGTAATAAGTGGATTAACCCTACTTATCCCATTTATAACTGGGGTTATAACCCACTTACTAAGTGGGATGAGCCACCAAGTACCTGTTACTTATCGTGGCTATCTGAACTCCCAAAATAAAGTGGGAGGATGACCCAGGATGACCCTCCAAATATGGTTCAACTCCTCGACTGTGGCACCAAGCGCTCCGAATGCTGGCCACCCCGTGCCTTCGAATTTCCAATACCTTAGATCGTCATAGATCGTCCCACTCTGACGCTGAAAGTTGATCTAAGCTGATAATATCATATTATATATATCGACAAATGGTTTCGAAGCACCCAGCTCAAAATCTCCAAAAAAAGTTAACATAAAAGTTAACATAAAACAACTAAGACATACTAAGACCACAAGTGCCAGTCATTGCCAGTCTCCTGAAAAAACCCTGTACTTCATCATACTTCATCCCATCCCCACATCCAACATCCATCCAATCTATGGCCCCAGATGGCGCTCACCATCCAATCGCTACGACAACAAGGTGCAAACCTCGCCCAAATTCAAGATGTCCTCCTCGTCCCCTACGACTTCAGGCAGTTCCCAGGCCACCTCCTCCACATATCCGTGACCCACGAAAGTCACCCGGGTGTCCTGCGCGTCTGCGCATCGCTGAGAAATTCTGAAGCCAGCTTTTTGCACACAGCTGTTGCTTCACAGCGAGAAACCCGCTCAACGGCTGGTCCTCATAGGGGTTCTGCATCGTCTGCAGCCGGAGGGAGGCAGTGAGATCTCCCCTCCTCGGCAAGGCCCTCCAGTGATGGTTGCTTTAAATACCATGAACTAGTTATATAAGTATAAGGTATATCTGGTTCCCCTAAGCAACCCAAACTTTAACCAATTTTATAAGTCACTTTGTAGATAGCTATATATCCAATTTGGGCCCATCATTTTCTGTGTCTACAGCTCGGGTTTTGTCACGTTGATGTGTGGGCAGTTTTTTTCGGGGGCAGGTATGTCCCAATCAAAAACCAGAGCGGGTTCCCTCCTAAAGGTCCTAAAAACATCATCAACTCCTGGATTTGGGGATGTCTCAGTTTTGGCAACGAGCAGTAACGACATGTAACGACCACAGGACGTTCTTCGTCGGTTCTTTTTTATGCCTAGCATGCCCCAAAGGACGTGCTACGTTCATGTTCCAATGGGCCCACAGAAAATAGGCATTCATTTTGAGGGGTTGCAGCCAGCCAACTCCATGGGGCAAAAGAGCACCTGGAACTTCTGCGAAGCCTTGCGATGGGCGTGACACTACTTTTTTTCGGGGCTCTGAAAATCGGGTGCCCCGAAAGAACTTGGTTGATCATCTTCCCTGCGTTGTCCTTTAACAAAAACATATATCGTTTACAGTTTACACACCATTTTTGGACAAAGCAACAGATACATTGGCACGGGTGCCCGAAGGATCGCATCCAGTTGTCCCTAGTGGCAATGAATTGAGGTAACCAAAGGTAACCCCCCAAGGCTACCCCCAATTCATACTTTTCGACAGCAAAAGACGAGCACCACCTCCCTATTCATCATCTCCCAAATAGTGATCAGTTATGACAAGTTCTCATTCAAATTCATTCAACCTGCGCAAGGCGTTGTGAAAAATCACTGGGTTCTCTTGAAACGTCTTGGGTTGATCCATGTTGACCGCCTTTGGCTCCAGTGTAGTCCTCCTCGGACAGCTCAAGCTGAAGCTGCTCTTGGCCGTCAGCTCGAAGCGGGCGGTCGCAGGCACTTCGCCCTGGTTGTAGAGGGTGAATTCCACCAGGTGCCGCTTCCCCACGCGACCCTTGCCGAAGTCATACCTTGACGCTTGTGGTTGATATATGTTGATATTGGTTGATGCTGATGGGTGAAGTTGCTTGGGGTGGGACAAAAAAAAACTCAGTTGAAGCTTTGGGGCGACAAGTGGATCAGCATGGATCAGCCACATTCAGCTGGAAAGTGGAACGTTGAGTGAAAATGCTGTAATTTACCCTCTGGTAAATTAACATAGACCCTGGCAGTCATCGGGGTTGGAAGATTAGTTTCCTCTAACAATTGGTGATTTTCAGGGTCTATGTTTATTTACCAGAGGGTAGCTGTAGATAAAGGTCGGATTCATCGAACTAGATGGGCTCGGAACGAGCCGAATGATCCGAATTTGCCATGGCCAGGTCACGCCGGTCCAGCCCTTTTTTCGCCCAATTTTTGTCAAAGAACACTGCCGGGATCTGCAAAAAAATGCTTGGCCATAATACCCTCTGGTAAACTAACATAGCTATGGAAAATCACCATTTTTAATGGGTAAATCAACTATTTCTATGGCCATTTCCAATAGCGACGTTAAATTACCAGAGGGTACATCATAATACGATATCATCGGCCCCTGCAATTGATCGTTGTTGTTTCTTTTTTTTGTTTCTTCATCCAGGCCGCTGTCCCCCATTGTCACCAAAGACCGTAGGACCACTGAGGGCTATGGAGGGCATGGCACCATCTCCTCGCAGCCTGAGACCGGTCGGCTCCCATCCTCAAAGATGGAGCTTCTAATGGGAAATACTCTGGTAATGGATGTTCTATTTGGAAAACCCATGGGAACAAATAGTTCCAATTTAGATCTTACTAATGGGGAAACAAATACTTCTTAAGGTATAAAATGGACTATATAAATAAAATGCTATAAATATTGGGAATTTGACAAAAAAAATGGAGTGAGCTGCCGGGCAATCTGGATCCTCAGCCCCTGCCAAACCCTCACAGGTAAGGCATCGGAATCACTGACGGCGCAGCTAAGGCGCTCGAACTTCAAACTGTTGGTTTTCGGGTCCTGGTGACGGCTGCAACACTTTCTTTTGGCACTGCTTTTGGGAAATCCCTTTTGAGGACCATATTCGAGGGGAATAGATGGGATATCATGGGATTGTCCCTAAAAAAAGATCCAAGCCGGTTGAAGAGTTTCTTTGGGAACCTGGCAGTGTGAGTCATGGCAAATTCATGCAAATTCAGACTGCAAAAGATGCAGCTTTAAGGAGCAGTTTAGTCCAGTTTTGGGTCGAACTGCAGTCTCCAATCCCCATCTTGGTGGATTCGATGGGATAGCAGGTCGAATCCAAATCCCTCCGCTGATTACTGCGGCAAATCATTGAAGGTTCCAATGTGTCTGCCTCCCTGACCGGGGTTTGCGCAAGCATAGGGGGTTCTATCAGTTCTATCTACGCCACTCTGTGTCAACTACCCAAGGAGGAATGACTGATTGGCCATGGGAAAGCACCGGATTTTCGGGGGACCATCTGAGACAAGACATGACACGAGCCATGTCGTTCCCACATTTTTTTGGGCCTTGCCCTCTGGCACCGTGGCTTCAAAGATTGCAGAATATCTCTGTAAGGCCTCGCCGAAAATTTGGAGTTGCTGCCAACCCTCCCAGGTAGCGATACGCAAGCAAGAAACGCGCAAGAAACATCTTGAAACCATATATGAAACAGTAAGCACCACCCCACTTGTCCCATGGAAATTGAAAATTGGAGAGACTTCAAAAAGCCTTGCAAAACGGACTTTGTGGAACAGGAACCATTTGAGCATTTTTGGAACCCTTGCTCCATCTCTATCTTTTTCGTTGCCGTCGTTGGTTCCCCTTCAGGGACAGCAAATCAGAATCCGGATGGTGGTTTCAACGTCAAAACTGTTTCAATGACTTCACTGTCACCCCATGCCAAATATAGCTGCAATTCGGGGATCATCTTTGTCCAAGATTTTTCAAAACGTCCAAACAGTTGAGACCACCAAGCAGAGTGGACATTCGGCCCACCAAGCATATCTGAACATGCCCCATCAAGCCGACGGAAGGCACGTTTCACATGCCAAATGGCCAAAAATCTGCGGGAGATCATGGCGAAAACCATGGCCGGGCTGCCCCATCAAGCCGATAGGAACCCGTGCGACCCTGCAGTATGATGGTGCAAATATGGAAATTGATAGGGCCTGGCCATGTCAAATAGGGGATATAGGGGCATTACATCCATTGAATTCTATTGGCCCTATGAAATTTTGAAACGGTTCTGTTGGGTGGTTTACACATGACAGGCGCATATCACTACATCTCCAGTGGCACTGTTTTTTCGTAGGGTTGCGGCCAATCATTCACTGGCTTTGACTGGAGAGCGCATCATGCCAAACTCGTCCTCATGAACTTCAGGATCTTTTTTGCATTTCAAGGTGTACTGCTCCATAGTTTTGTAACCAAACCTGTGGGGTTGAAAACCAACAGGGGCCTAGGATGGGGCCTTGGAAAAAAATGTCCCCAAAAAGATTCCCCAAATATCCCAAATGATGGCAATTCCGGAAAAGACGTCTGAACAAACATGAAATAAAACATGACGTAAAACATGACTCAGCCATGGCACCGTTCATAGATGGCCACATTGCGGGCACCACTGGTTTCCAACCACAGAGGCAGCTGAAGATTATCTGCCCACACGTTCACCGCACGCATCAGTTTGCCACAGAATCCAAGGCCCTGAGCGTCGGGGTCCACCGACATGTTCCGGACATGCGCATGAGGACCGCTGCAATGCCTGATGGGTTGATTTTTTTCGACAGCAAGCTGAAGTTAAATCAAAGAGTTAAAGTGCCTATAAAATCATCAAAAATGGAAAAAAAGAAGAAGAAAAACAAGTTGAAAGACTTTAAACCCTCATCAACCCACCATGTTCCTTAAAAAAGGATCGTCTTCCCACCTCTTCTTCACCTTTTCGATGATGTCCATGGCTGCAAAGGCTCTAGCCCTTATTCCCCTGGAGGCATCCCCCATCTGCTTCCTGGGTGGCATCCCACAGGGCTTGATGGCCCTCCAAAGCTCCCCCATCGACGCCAGGTCGGAGGGGATGCCCTTATCATAGGGCAGCACCACCACCACGGCACCCAGGCTGCCATCCTCCTTCCGGGCGCCCAGGGCGAAACCACCACGGGCCAGGCAGCAGGACCATTCCACCTGGGAGGCTGACACTTTCAACTGATAAATGTTTTAAACAGAAACGTCAAACATGTGAAAAACATTGGGAAACAAACAAACAAACGCCAGGTGACATCCACATCACTATCTTCTGTCACTCAACAAAAGTTGTTCCCAGTTTCTTCAATACATTCGTTCAGTGGACTCAACATGTTTTTTCCCAGGCGAAACCTTCCTCACAATTTCTCCTGACTCAACATCAGCCTTCGCTGTCTGTCAGAGTCTGTCATTCAAAGAAAAATTATCCATTGGTCCATAATTATATAATTTATCACTTATCATCATTTATCATCATTTATCTATGCGTTTTGTTTTCAGGTATCTCAAGCCTGGATTTCCCCTTCCTTTTTCGCCTTTCTGAAACATCTGAAACCCTGCCTTCATCATCCAATCCAGCATGGCTCTTCTCCGTGGGTCGTCCCATTTCTCCCGCAACGTGGGTCCCAGGATCCAGTCCGTGGTCCCCTCCGGCGCCGTGCTGGCCGTGCCCCTAAAGGAGCGCGACATGACGCCCCAGGCCTCCACGTTGTCAGCGATGGATTTGCCTCGGCGCCATGTGGTGCTTGGGATGGGCGTTTTGGGTGGAATTGATGGTTTTGGATGGTTTTGGGTATTGTTATTACTATTTTCTTATGATTTTTAGCATTGTGATGTTTTTTTTGTTTTCCTGCTGTGATTGTGATTATTGTTACTGTGTTGCTGTTATGATTGTTGGTGTGCTTGCTGTTCTTATGATTATTTTCAGTATTTGTTGTTGCTATGATGTTTGTTATTGCTATGGTTCTTCTTAACAAATTGTCACTGCTATCGTTCTTGTTGCTGTTATCACTACTATCTGTTGGCCCAGCAAAGTTGTGCTGAACACTGATTCCCAGTGATTCTAGAGGCCCTGCGCCATGAAAGGGAGAAGCGCCATGATGGCCGACGTTTCTTTGCGACCTTTGAGGGTACATGAACCAATAATCGTTGATTGGTTGATCCTTCGTCCTATTTTCATCATCTAAGAAAAAGTATACGTTACATATAGATCATCTGGGATCATATAGGTTTCTTCATGGCTAAATCCAATGGTTCTTGCTTAAAATCCCGATGTTTGACATTGTTTGACCATTAAATCACAAGGTTGGATGGGTTGAAGTTGAACATGGTTGAACCCTGGGTTTGGATCATTATGATCATTAAATCACAAGTTTCCAGACTGAAATCCCGAATTGTTGGATGGTTTCAACCGTTCAACCCAAATTCTATGATGTTTATGGCTGAATCCACATCTTTGCTCAGGTGATCTAAGATATCTAAGGTGTATCCTCACTTTTTCCATGGCTTCAACCTGGACCCCCCATGTTTCACGTTTCGAAGATCGCCACGTCACTGGCCACTTCCTTCTTCTGCCCCAGCAGCTGCTCGATGCCCTGTGGCACCTCCAATGTTCCGATCACCGGAGATGAGCCACAGCAACCCATGGCGATTGGCGAAGCGATTGGCGAAGCGGGTGGAAGGGCTGGCTGTGGAAACGGCTGGAGTTGGATTGGCGAAGGATGGCAATGGCACTCAACTAGTTCTGGTTGGTGGTTGAGCCACCTACCCCTCTGAAAAATATGAGTTCGTCAGTTGGGGTTATGACATTCCCAGTTCGTCAGTTGGGGTTCATATACTGTAAACTCTGTAAACTTAACTCTAAGATTAACCCTGGAGAAAGTGAAGTCAACGAGGTAACAACTTCGTAACTTTAGTTTCCCAGTGCTCCCTGGGCCCAGGGACCCTGGGGACCCTGGGTTTGCTGCGCCGGCGGCGCCTGTGGGCTGAAACGCACCTTGATATAGCGATACTCATGGGCCGGGATGTGAAGCTCCTGAGCAACACAGCTGAGGCAGCTGTGTAGATGCTAAAGTTTCTGCTAAAGGCAGTGGAACAAGATGGAACAAGGCGATGCTTGCCTTGAAGCTTCAGGATGCTGCAGGATGCTTCATGATGCTTCAGGATCTTGATGATTGTTGTGCTGTGAGATCATTGAATATCATTGATTTTTGCTCTATCACGCCATCTATCATGTGCTTGGAATACTCCGTTCGTAGCTGTCGTAGCTGTTGCAGCTCCAACTGGCACTCCGTTTCGGAATCTTCGTGGCCCCGTGGAATCACCATGTCCCGGCCAGGCCAGTCCTTGCTGGAAAGCTCGAAAGGCAGCACTGGCACCTCCTTTCCCGTAGGCGCCACAGTGGGTTTGATCTCAAACCTTGTGCCCGGCGCTGGCACTTCAGAAATTTCGGTGACTGGGATCTCACTTAAAGATGTTTCACACAGACATACGATAAGATTGAAAAATACCCTGGGATGTTGAGAATACGTTGAGATACAGTCTCCACATCTATTCAATTCGATTCATTTTACGTCTACTATGTTTTTTCATGTTTTTTCTTTGGTTCTTTGGTGCAGCTGTTCTCATTGCTGACGGGATGCTTCACGTCACACGCAATGGGATTCCTTGGCGGCCGTGGAAAAGTTGGATGTTGCACCTGGAGGCACCTGAATGCACCTGGTAAAATGAACAGAACTGGTTGGGAAAATCAGTAAATCATCTGGTTGGTGGTTGAGCCACCTACCCCTCTGAAAAATAATGGAGTTAGTAACAGTTAGTCAGTTGGGGTTATGACATTCCCAAGATATGGAAAGTCATAAAATTCATGTTCCAAACCACCAACCAGTCATGGTAAATCAACTATTTCTATGACCATGTTCAACAGCTATGTTCGTTGATCAGAGGGTAACCACGGATTTCTTGATAACACAAACAGGTTTATTCATATCCAACAGCGATGCAGCGACAAACACAATCACGTATGTTGAATCTTGGACACCCTCAACATATCAGATAAACTGGGAGTTGGTACTTCGTGGCTCATCCCAGGTAGTAAGTGGGTTATAACCACACCTGTAACTGGACTAACCCTGCTTGGTCTACTTATAACTGGAAATATAACCCAGCTATGCATTGGGGTGAGCCACCAAGTATCACCAACGATAACGATTCATCAACCATAGGAAAAGAGGTAAATCATCGAACAAAATGGGCCAGTTCTCATCATATAACATTGATTTCTCATCATATATATCTCCATCATCTCCCAAAAAAAAACGACCAATCATCAGCCGTGTTACATAAATCATCATAAATCGACAAACCCAAGCGGCCCAAGCGGCCCAAGCGGCCCAACCATCCCAAAAAGTGGATCCAGGTGGATCCTAATCGCCCGAACCACCATCCACCAGGGCTCGGATTGGTGATGCGAAAGCGGGCAGGCTCCGGTGTCTCGGGGGAGCCTGAATCGAGAGCGATGGTTGACCCATTTGAAACGGGTGAATGATGGTTTTTCAATGTTTTTCATGGGATTTTGTTGCTGGGGATATATGATGAGAAATATGTCCGTATTTTTTTGTTTGATCATGTTCCGATTGAATGATTGGAAATGGTTGATGGATGGTCAGGGCTATTGTTGGTGATACTTGTTTGGCTCATCTCGACGAGAAAGTGGGTTATAACCCAAGTTGCAAGTAGACCAAGTAGGGTGACCCGACCCTACTTAACCCACTTGGGATGAAACAGATTTTTGCAGCCCCAGCTTCTGAAGTCTGGGAATATTCAGGTAAAACGCCACTGAACATTTATCATTATCATCACTTCATGCCAAAAATTGCCAAAATATGAAAATCAACAGCAAATATCAGGCCACTTGATCTTTTGGGGCCATTTCTCCATATTTCTCCTGGCCTCCAGGCTCCAACCATTCCACCCCAATCCACTGCCTTGATGCAAGGCCGGCACGGGTCCGAAGGAGAAGTATCTCGCTTCTTCGTCAAAGGCGCGAATCCCCGAGCGTCCCGCAAAGGCCTTAAACAACTCACACGGGTCGCACGGCGGGGGTGGCTAAAGAAGGGAGCTTCCAGCTGCTTTTCTTTCCCACACACATATTATAATTTATAACTATATTATATATATACATATATTAAATATATATATATATATTATACACAATATACTATTCATGTTTCCAATGATTCCAGGCTTCTCAGTAAACTTCAACAACATGTGGAACAGCCTGGAATTTTTTTGGTGCAGTTTCCACGGTGCCAGTCATTTCAAATCCTGTGGTGTTTGAGGTCGTCGCGATAGCATCGTCCAGAGTAGGAGCCACATAGTGTTCTTCAAAGATGGAGTGGACATTAGCTGCATCAATTCCTGCAGGAAACCAACAAAAAAAATAACTTCTGGTTGGTGGTTTCAACCTACCCCGCTGAAAAATATGAGTTTGTCAGTTGGGATGATGAACTTCCCAACTGAATGAAAAAATAAAATTCATTAAAATTCATGTTCCAAACCACCAACCAGACTTGGCATTCAAAACGTCAGACGTAGTGCTAGCAACTGGACATCTGCACTTAGCACTGCACAATACTATTTAATACTGGCTGGATATGGATGTGACATTGTTCACATTATCCACCAATAGACAAGAACCCACATTTCATTTCCAGTAAAGAACTGTCCCCCGAAAACCCCGGAAGAAGGGCCTGGAGTGGCACTTTGGGCTGCTAGGAGGCATTCTTTGTATAACGTATCCCCTTCCTTGGCGTTGCGCGATGTCAGGGTGCTCTCTCCCTCTCTCTCGCTCTGTGGGGTTTTCCAAAAATGTGGTACCTCCCAAGCCGCTAGTTAATAATATGTTCCATCAATCGACGTACTGCTTGTGGATATGTTCCCCCTATATCACCATAATTTTCCCCTATAATATCCTTAACAATATGGACTTGGTTTGGTGATCAGGTGCTATTAAATGGAAACTCCCAAATTCAACAGCCCAGGTTCTTATTGAACCTAAGGCTGACATTGACCATCATTTTCTGTATGAAAACGGGTAATTTCCGGGACACACACTGTGGCACACACACACACATCGCAAATTGATCATATGTTCATGCCTCCTTCCATCCCCCAAAACTAATCATATCATTATTATAGAATAATATTATACAATATGTTACAACAATATTATACATATAATTAAAAATGTTATCTAGTGATACTGCATATATATATATAATATATATATATATAATGTTATAATATTATATAATTATATATACGTAAATATGCACGATAGGCAATAGGTATACAATTATAAAAGAAATACATCATACACCCGAAAAATCAGAGACAAGCCGACTCTTCTGTTCCTGGCGAGTTCTTTGTTTTTTGGTTTTGCCGGGGCCCTGGCCCCTTCTCCACGTTGAATTCCTGCATCACTTCCATCCTCTGGAAGACCGGGCACGTGGATGCCCAGCTTGTGTTGCCCTCAGGATCTGGCCAACTGGCTGTCGACTGGGGCATCCCATCGTCCCATCGCTTCATGCCATTTCATGCCCAATTTTGGTCCTGAAATGTCCTGAAATTGTTATAAAATCTTGGAAAAAGATTTGGTTTCATGGCCTACATCCAACCAGAATGGGGAAGGGATTAAGATGGATTAAGCACCTTGGAGTTCACATATTTCACCGCAGAGTGGAGTAATGAGTAGTGAATCGTTCAATTCTTGTCATCCTCTGATTAACCTATTCCTCAATCCGAATTTAAGTGGGAGTAGTCGGAGTAGTAGCTGAGTTTCATCATATGGGAAATACCATCCTCACTTTCAGGGTGCCGTCCAGCTCCATCCATCTACCAAGACTTGATACATCAAGTCTACCATAAACCACAGGGAGAAACTACGGCTGCAGACCAGGGCTGTGGCAATTTTTCGGCTCCGTGGCCGCAAAGGTTCCCACAATCTTCGCAATTGCTTGCGGTTCCAGGCTGCCTGAAGGAAAGCCAGGGATGACGGAACAAACCATCATAAAACATAAATCATAGTTTCATATATTCATTTACAATCATCTAGATATATCTGCAGAATGATTCAGACTCATGCTAAATCATGCTAAGTCCATCTAAAATACCCACAGAGAGAGAGAGAGATATATATATATATATGTGTGTATAATATATACCAACAATGGCTACAGCACGGCACAGCAAGAATTGAACAAATATCGTTGCGCACATCCCGGACAAGGACCCAGCCCTTGCAAAAGTTCCCACTGAGCCACCGAATCGTCGCGAGTCCATCCACAATGGATACATCTTACTGGTGCTAAACGTAGGGAATGCATGGGTTGCTGGGATGATTATTACTAGTGATGAAATGGATCATTCACGAAAATTCCCTGCGTTTAGCACCAGTAAGACATCACTAGTCACTAGCAGAGTTCATGCAACGGTGGCGGCAACGGTGGCAGAAGGCCCCGCTGGTCATGCCATGACTTCATCTCACTGCGGAGGCTCCTAAGCGCCTCCATGGGCGGCTCGGCCCGGTGACGTAGAAGGGGATGGCTTCAAGGTGGGAACCTGTTGGAGTCGACCCAGGACCAAAGTTTGGTCCTGGGTCTGGGCCAATAGGTTCCCAGCCCTGCCCGTTTTACTTGTTCGCTTAGGCATTTTTGGGGACTTTGACCTATTCGAGTTCGAGCCTTCGAATTCGAAGGGGCCAAGTCGCCGAAAATGCCTAAGCGAACCACTTGCATCAAGGCGGCGTAGGCCGGTGTTGGCTCCTCCCCAATTTCCAGGTTGTAGGCTCAGGTTGCTGCTAGAAACAAACGCCATCGTGTCTTTCAATGCCGAAATGATTGGTAGTAAGCGAGGTCATAATGGTCATATTATTGAGGTCTCCCCCCCGCAATGTGTACACAGCTCGCAGCCAGGACATTGCACTGAAGATGGACATCCAAGGCTTCTCCAGCTTGGCAGAGTCAAGGGCGTGGCGCACAATGGTCACCCACCGTAGGCAGTTGTTGCACCAGATCATCCAAGGATGGGATCCCAGGATAATCCAGAGCGGTGGTACTTCAAATTTACGCCACGAGCAGCCACACTGTAGTGTGGCTGCTCGTGGCGTAAGGTGAAGGAAACGTGGCACAGCAAGGGCAGCATCAGAAGACTCAAGAAAACCTCGCATTCGGTTGGCAGTCTTGTTTGCATCCACGGAGCCCGCACCAACGCTGCAACCATGTGCGAGTGGAAACACCCTCATTGGTGTCGGTCAACGTCGCCAGTAGTTCCGGGTTGCACACATCACTTGCAAATATGCCAGGTATATACTTTAGACTGGCTTGCACTTCTGGCATCTTCTGGCGGTGTGAAAAAAACATTGGAGCAGTTTGATGTATTCTTTGCTGCCTTCAAAAGCAAATAGCTGAGCACCTTCGTGATTGAAAAATTATCCTTGGTCCAGGATCACCCCAAGCTGTTCCCAAATGTGGGCAAGTCTTGTTTTCCACCTGGCTTGTGGCAATTTCTCTAAGCATTCGACTGCGGCTGGGCCCTCAGCTTCTGCCTTGATGAGTTGCTTTTTGCCACCCCATTGAGTGGTTTTTGCTTTTGAATTTGTGGATGTCTGTCTGGGCTTGAAGCAGCGCAGCAACCGTTGATTGGTTGTGGTGGTTGTGATCGGCCGCGGCATAGAGCGCTGCTCAAGTGCTGTGATGACTTTGATGAGATGGCCCCGCAGATGCAGAGAATCTTCACTGCATTTGGGGGCCATCCTCACTTGACTTCCACTTACCATCTAGTTCTTCCATGGCAGCGATGTGATTTAGGAAGAGATCCAACCTGCAGTTAGCACTACTGGCTGGTGGTTGAGCCATCCCGGCTAAATCAAAGTGCAAGCAATTTGAAAGTTCCATGTGCAAGAAGTTGAATGCGAATATGTTATCATCATGTTTAATGGGGCTTTTAAACATATATCATTAATTATATAATATTTTTTTTAGTTTGAAATGTTTCAAGCACCGAAAAAATCCAGCCTGATCCGGGACTAAGTTTGAAGTCCCCCAGAACGAAATCCGGCACTTCCGCCTTGGAAGTGGGTGTTTTTTCTGGGTGCGAAGTGTTCAAAAACCATGCGAAACCATGTTGAAGCACAACTCAAAAGGTCAAGCTCCCGACAAGGTGAAAAGGGATATGTATGGCCCAATGGAATGGATATGGATATGTTATTGATATGTTTCAATGACTTTTAATCGTTTCTAATATCCATCCCGCCGACTACATCGAGGCCGCGGCGGGTTTCTTGGGATCCGGTGTGAAGTCGGGTTTTTTCACTTCGCCCTCAGCATCGAAGAAAAACCAGTCAAACCTCAGTGGTGCCAAGTTAGGGTGCGCTAAAACCCTCCAAATAGGAGCCCTATATAAAAGGGCTCCATCCAACCATCCACAGAAGCCTGCCATTCTCCCAAATCTCGGGGTGCGACTTGAAAGGGCCGTTGTTGCAAATCTCCAGCTCGCGTGTGCCGGATTCTCCCATCCTCAGGTCTCAGTCTCTATCCGACTCTGCGATTGTAAAATGATCAATTGATGCTGCGGCGTTACTACACTGATCCCTAAAAATCACTTTTTGATCACGAACTTCAGGTGTTTTTTTCTGTTTCTCGTGCCTTTAAAAAACCATCCTTCAGCCACTGATCAAGTTAAGTGACTTCACCGGCCCAAAGTCAAGCCCTGTGGGATTCAAGCTCAAGGAGTTGTAGACCTGGGGCTGCAGCTTGCTGTGGATGCCATGGCCCATGAAAGTAGAGTATCTACCTATATTAAAATGCCGCTCTCCCCATGAAACTATTTGTTAGATTAGGAGATTGATGGGTTGTCCCAGTTGTTGATGCTTATCCCAGATATCCACCACAATTTCCCCTACAAATCCCCAGATCTTCCCCTGAAAATGACTGAAACCATCTGAAACCTCTGAAGTGAAGCCAGCGGTCGTCCAGTTCCATGGCCAAGCTGCAGCTCTCAGAATCAAAGGAATCAGAGGAGTTTCTACTTGGACACGTCCACCTGACCGATGAGCCCAGTTGGTGCAAATAACTCCAAGAACCTTGGGTTTTTGGGGGATCTGGTTATAAACCAACTTAGAACTGGGGAAATAAATATTGTATGAGGGATCGATGACCTATGATGAATTGATGAATGCACTTGCGAAAACGAACATAGATGATCATAGATGTGGAAGATCCAGTGTTTGTAGATCACTTTCCTGCGGAAACTATGGGTTTCTACATATATATGCTAGTTTTCCCCAGGGTAAGTGTGAACTGGCTCTTAGGATATGAGAATAATTTAAGAATAAGCATATTAGAATAATGGTTAGTTGGGATGCGAAGCATGAGAAATATATGGAGCGTGTCACACTTTTTCGATACGATCTGGACGAGAAAAGGTCGTTTTGAGATGGTTACCCTACCACCATGAACCAGCGAACTTCGCTTTGTGGTGAAATAGTCATGGTTCATCCTTAAATGTGTGAAAAATGAGTCTAGACAGTCTATGTGACCACGGGGAACATGTAGCAATCATTTTGGATTCCTATGTGATAATCTAGGATAATGTAGGTCCTTTCTGCCACAGTGGGATGCGATGCGATCAACCCAGATCCCATCAACTGGAGTCTGATGATCTGATGTGGCCACAGCTAGCTGGCCACAAGCAGCTCCTAGCTCAAGTGGTTCAACCCTCTGGTTTGTTGTGAGGAATGCTGATCATGTTGATACAGAAATCATCGGGATAACCCCCATATCACCCCGTGGCATAATATGCAAAATATGGAAATCATCGGAATCCCAAACAAACGTGGCCATCTTTGAACGTTGTAGCCATAGCCACTGCTCAAAATTGAGAATATGGGAGAATCCCCGTGGTCCGCGAATCATCTCTTCCCCGGCCCCCAACTGATCAAAGCCTGTCTTGGAATCGTAGACTAAAAGCTCCAGTTCCTTCGTTTTTCCAACCAGCTGGCAATCTGGTTGGTGGTTTTAACCATCTTGAAAAATGATGGAGTTCGTCAATGGGAAGGATTATCCCATATATTATGGAAAATATTCCAAATGTTTGAAACCACCAACCAGCAATTCTTGATCAGCGGCTGTCACAGATCAGTGGGCTTGTCAATCAGCCTAAAGGACTCTTGCAACTGATCTCTTTGTGACACCAATCCCTAAAAATCATCAAAAAATGCGTCTCGGGGGTGCAAGCCAGGGCTTATTAACGAATATATCTATATAGATATCTATAGGATTTTAACTTTTAACTTTTCGACCTCCAAACATTGGGATATATGGTGCTTATTATGGGGCCCCGAAAACCTCCAAAACCATCATATAACATCAGATAACATCATATAACATCATATAACATCATATAACATCATATAGCATCATATAACATCATATAACATCACATCACATCATATAACATCATATAACATCAGATAACATCATATAACATCATATAACATCATATAACATCATATACCCATTAATATAACCAAGAATATAAGCCACACAAATCTCTGGGGAACCACTGCCCTCCACGTGTTTGTTTCGTCACAACGTCCTCGCTGCGACTCTTGCCCTGGCGCTTCGCAACGTCCGGGAACTGCATGGCCAGCAGTGGTGTGGCGGTCGCCTTGATGGGAAGCTTCTGCCCCGGCTGCAGCTCCGGCAGCTTGCCTTCCTGAGGGCTGATGATGGTGGATATGCTTGGATTGTGTTAGATTAAATAGATATGAATATAGACATTGATAGATATTGATGGATATGAATAGTTAGTTTCCTGGTTCAACATGTGAAACCTGACGATATCTCAAGATATCTCAAGGTTTTGAAGCACCTCCATCCCAGAAATCAAACGTCTGATTTAGGAAATCTCCCCTTTGGCTGCCAGGGCACTTCCAACGGAACGCCATAATCGATCTGCAGAAGCTCCCGCACCGACTTACGCCGAATCTGCAGCTCAAAGTTGACGGCATATTTCCTGTGTCTCAGGTCATGGATCAGGTCATGGTCACCTTCTCAAGGCACAACCAGCTGGTCTCACATCTCAGTCACTACATGTACCTGCCCTCCAGTTGGAAGAGTTTGTCAGAAAAATTGTTTGGAAGCCGTTTCGCACCTTGGAAATTGTAGTAAGTAGCCTCTCTGGTAAACTAAGGCAACTAAGGAAATCACAAGTCTATAGGCAAATCATCTACAAACGGGCCATGATTTCCATACAAGTAGCAATCTGGTGAATGCTACATGAAACCACGCGCTGGCCCGCAAAAAAAAAAAAAACAGCCCACGAAAGTTGGTGTTTCGCTGGACATCTGGGGGTCCCAGACTCTCCCATCTCTCTGTGGGGATGTTGAAAAGGTGGAACCATGGGGGGCTATACCCATTACATCACCCTGTTAGATGGTTAAATGATGTTAAATTCTTGCCACTTAATTCACAATGAACAGCACCTCGTCATAAATCGTTCCCAAACCGAGTTTGTTGGTGAAATTGTGAAATAGCCATCAGTTCACATACATACGTGTATATATATATGTATACTATTATAAATTATTATATCATTAATTATATCTAATATTCCCGTTATACGCCAATGATATTCCACATCATTTCCATGATATGCAATTTTTTGATGGTTTAAACACCAAAGCTTGAGTTAGATACCAATAGAATTGGAATTCCCGACGAAAAATCAATGATCCATTTCGGGTTTCATTGTTTTCCACATCATTGGTTTAATCACAGAATAAAAGAACACATAATAACGTCATCTCTCTTCCAACCTCAAAAACCATCTGATTATAAACCTTAGACATCCTGATAGCACCTTTCCTTTTCCAACTCTTCGGCTCATTTCATCGTCATCAGACCATGACTCAGTATTGAAACCCATGGTGACAAGTCGAGACCCCCATGACTTCTCAGACCCCCCCCCTTTTTCGCCTCATTTCATTCACATTAAAATAGCCAGTTAATGGACGTTGATTCCCCCAGTCATATGGTAATTTCACAGGTTTTTCGAAAATTTCCTAATTTCTAACACTTTGCGAACTGGAAGCCATGGCCCATTTAGTTCGATTGTTTATCAAGCATGGTGATTTTCCAACTGTTTTTCCAGTTACTTTTCGTCTCATTTCATTTTAATTACCATGTAAACATAGGTGTTTTTTTCAACCATCAACATATGATTGTTTTTTTTGGTGGGTGTTATTGCTTTACTAGCATTCCCAGGATTTCCCAGGTGTTTTTTCCAACTTTTCCAGTTCATCCAAGATCAACTGAGGTCAAATTCCCGATTCTGCCTTCCGATATATCCAACTTGTGGGGTACTCTCTGATAATTGAACAATTTGCTATTGAAAATATAGTGACTCTTATATATATATATAGTTAACAATAATGGCCCATTTATATATTTTATGTATAGTTGACTTACCCATTAACATGGTGATTTTCCATGATTTTTAGCAAACTGAGAGTTTACCAGAGAGTAAACTGAGTCAAGCCATTTTCATCCAAGCATCCCATTGTTCACCACCTGGAAGGTCTTCTCCACCGTGGCGCCCACGCGCACGTCGCCCATGTCCAGCGCATTGCCGTCCTCCGGGAACTGCGGGAGCACGTCCACCACGAAGGCCTCCGCGGCGATGGCGATCTCCCCGGCCGCCTCCCATTTCCTGAGGAAAAACGGTGGGGAAAACTGGGATGATTTACCATGGATTTACCATGTACCAAGGGTTGATGATGGTTTTTCGGGGGAATTTTGGGAGACTTTCATGGGAGAATGGGAGAATGAACCTTAGGCCCACGAACTGCAGGGTTGGTTGAAATCACTTGGTGAAGTCTGTGGTTTATTGATGTTTATGGGAAACAAAAAAAACAGATGTAACTATACAAAAAAACATGGTTTCCCAGGGACCCTGAGGTCTTAGGAAATGGGAAAAGCCAAGCTCACATAATATGACATAATCAAGAAAATTGGTGATATTTCAGGGGGAAATTAATATATTTAATAGAATTGAACAATAAATGGGATTTGTCGGGAAAAAAAAGGGGTATCTACCAAGAGTTTATGGTGAATAATGCCGGATATTGCCGGATGTAATGGCATGTATCATGTGGCTCTGGATTTTAAAAAAAAAACATGGGAAATTCTCCAAGACGTAGATGATTTGCCAATGTGGTCATGTTCCATCGCCGTGTTTAATATGAGGTCCGGAATTGAGGGGAATAAAAAATGATTTACCCAGCTACAGGCTACCCATTTCTTCAAATGCGTCGCACTTGGATGGCAATTGTGGGTGTCCAAAATTAGAAAAATTAGAAAACAGAGGGTGTATTCCGCATAGCTTCCAGACTTTCCAGACATGATGGATTGTCAAAATATGGCAAAATACTCCTTCCAGGGCCAAAAACAAATGAAAATCACGTTAAGCAAATTCCCAGGTGTCCCGAAGTTTTCCGTGTCCGAAATCTGCAGGAGCAACTTGAACTTGTGGGTACAAGCGGTGTCAGACTTGAAGACCACGTTGATGATCCGCTCTTCCGCCACACCCAGAACTCCTTCATGGACATGCTGTGGGTCAACACATCTCATAGTCTAAGAGTCTAAGGGGGCCCAAAAATATATGCTTAACATTAGCTGTTTGCTCAATTGTTGACCCCCAAGAACTGATGAACTTGGAACTTGGAACGGATTGGAACGGGGTAGAGTAATTAATTGCTCAGTCATGTTAGCCCTATTCCTGGAATATGGACCTTGACTATGTCAATGTGTTTCTCCTTGCTTCGCAATTTTTCACACGGGGTCTGAGACCCGAACCTTCCATGAAGTTGATGTCGAAGCCTTCCGGGACCGGAGGTGTTGCCTGCAAAATCACAACTTGGTCACTGGAAAGCCATGCAGGGGAAACTTTCTTGGGTTGTGAATCAACTTGTTCAAGAAAATGGACGTCTGTCTGCATGTTATACATGACACGCAAAAAACACATCAATAAATACAGCCCAAATAATTGCCCCTCCATGAATACCTCAGGATGTAAAGCGAAGAATACTATCTAGCGGTAGTAAAACAAGAATAAACCATAATAAACCACCCATATCTTGATGGTGTATACCAGCCATTTATGATGAGTTTGGGATGGTGGATCCTATAGCTTTACTAACATTACATATTATCCAGAGTGGCACCCTCCGGTAAACCAACTTGTAGCTATTGAAAATTGCCATGTATAGAAATTTAGAGTTGATTTGCCCATCAAAAATGGTGGTTTTCCATAGTTATGGGACAGTTTACCCGAGGATATCTGCATGACATCCATCTGCAGCTGCGCCTGAAACTGCCACTTCACTGGGATCGCAGTAACGTTCGAGACCTGAGCACCCATGACTCTGTGGATATTCAATGCATTTTTGAATATCGCATATGTCACACATAGATGTATAATATATCAAGAAAACATAGAAGATTAGAAAACACAAATCATTGAATTGAATAGAATCCAATCCTAAAATAGTGTGGTAACCTGGTATGTTTCATGATGTTCATTATTTCTGCCTTTTTTTGGGGGGGGGCCGCGCACCGCGTGCACCTTGAAACTCTGCGAGGCCTTTTGCTTCACCAGGAGTCGGTCGAAGTCCAATTCGGTGACATCCACCGTGACCTCTCAGGTATTATGCGGGTTTTATGCGTATATAGAAATAGATATAGATATAGATAGATGTATAATAATTAATATCTGGTTGGTGGTATACCTACCCCTCTGAAAAATATGAGTTCGTCAGTTGGGATGATGACATTCCCAAAGATGGAAAAATAAAATTCATGTTCCAAACCACCAACCAGATATGATTATAGTAGGATTAAATGGGGATGGTTGCATGATGTTTTTTTCCATGGTGTTTGCCAATTCTCGATAGGTTTCTGGTCATGTTTCATGTGTACCATGGCTATGTTCACCTTGGGCAGCGCTCCGATGGCCGCGAGCTGAAATTCCACTGGCTCCGGGTTGTCCGTAATGTTGGCCACAATGGTGTCGCTATAGGTACCTTCCTTGACCTGAAAAAAGGGAGCTGGGCAGCTGATTTGAAGGGTGGGATTGGGACGGTTCTGGTGGCTAAAAAATGCTAAAAACCGAAGCAGCGAGATCAAAACATGTTGGGTTTTGGCTCATGACCCCCCAAAATAGGGGAACAAAAACATCGGAAAAACACATCATTTGAAACCACCAACCCAGTAGAACCCAGTCAGCCCCATGTAAACATCAAGTTGAGGACTGGTCCAAGCGACTGGGAAGCAGGACACCGAAAGCTCCTTGGTTTCGCCCACCTCCAACTCCAACTGCTTAGGCTCGATGGTGAAAGGAAACTCCTGGGAGGTTCGAACTGAGGAAACCGAAGAGGACTGAAGTTCTGAGCTGTGAAAAAATCGACGTCAACCCATTTTAATACCATTGCTGCCGTCGTCATAATCATCATCGTCATCATCATCATCATCATCATCATCATCATCACTATCATTACTATCATGTCTATCATGACTATCATTACTATCATATATGTGTGTGCGCATCCTTATTAGCATTGGATAGCATTAGACTTTATGATCATTGGGTTTGAGCCTCCAGTCTCATCAAACGTGGCAAATACGAAGGCCCCCCCCCATTGGATCCATTGGAATCCATGGTTCCATGGCGAGTTCAGGGATTTCCGAGCTATGTCGCTATGCTTCAGCGGAGGAAAATCCAGAATGGGAATCATATCAACAACAAGATCAAGGGGAACACTATTATTATGGGACATCATATATTTCCCAGTACTAATAATCCTAATATTGGGATAATAATGTTATTATTGGGATAATTATTACTGGGAAATTTTATTCTGATAGTGGGACATAAGATATAGTCTCATTATAAACACATAATAATAAGTTATAGTAAGTAATGATAATAGGTATGTTCATGTGATACGAATGGGTGGGCAACTGTTTGAAGCTGGCAAGCGTCCTCGAGCGGGTTGGGTGCTGCAGCGTTCTTGCCTCCTGGTTTCCAGCTGGCCATGCTGATTCCAAGAGATCCCATTTGTCTTGGGGAAATCCTGGAAGAACTATATCCTCAATCTCAGGGGAAAAAACACTGGTTTACGGTTTTTACTGGAAGTTTCCAACTAACCTCACCCAGTGACAAGCTGTGAAATCAGCAAGGCTCTGCTATTCGCACGTGTCCAAGGTGCCCTTTCCCCTTTCCACCACGACCAGCCCTTTCCAACCGGAACGCCCAGCAGGACCAACCCAGGATTCTAGCGTTTCAAAGTCTGATTGGAAAGCTAGAGAGCCAACAACAACTTGGATTTGCTTGAGGAGCCCAAAAAAAAAAAGTTTATGGTTTAAACATATCCACCAAAAGTTAGGTTCCCCATGTAGTGGATTTCCCAACAAACATCAACCGTCATCGACCAAATCCAGGACAAAAATCTTCAGAAATGGCTCCCTTAGCAGCCACCAGGGGCCCAGCCCGTCGGCCCGGCGGCACCTGGCTTTGCTTTGGGATCTTCAGGAACTTTCGCGGAGGCCAAGGAGAACGCGACATCGGCCTGGCTTTCAGGTGCAGCTGGCAGCTGGCAGCTTCGGCCCACTTGTTGAGACTGGCCAAATGTCTGGAAAAGGGGATCGAAAACCGGGAAAACGTAGGAAAACATTGGAAAACCTGATCGGCAAGACACCGCATCTTCCAGAAGCCAGACTTTCACAGATGTTCAGTGGTTTTATCCTAGGCCGTATCTCAACATGTTATAACCAGGTAGGAACTTCTGCCATAGCCAGTTGCCTTCAACATGGAATTGTTGGTGATGCGGAACTGTTCGATGTGCTGCTTCACAAACTGCTCCGACCTTGGTCCGAGATGACGGCTGGACGGTGGTCGCTGGTTCTGCATTGAATCAGCAGCAACTCTAATGCCATGGGTGCCATGCGAAGTAAGTGTGAGACTTTGTAGATCGTTATTGTAATTCTGGAAATCGAGGATACCCCAAAATCCACCAAATGGTATCACTTGCTACGAAAAACCAGACAACACCATGGACTGTTTTTGTGCCCCTTCTTATTTTCCACGCAAGTTCAGGCCCTGCCCCAAGTCTTCAACAAGGCACGCATCATCAGGAGCATCATTGGCACTGCGACCGGCCAAAAGAGGCCCAAAGTCAAAGACACCTGTGCTCTTGGCCTCCTACCTTCCAGATCCTTTACAGCACATATCAGCACATCATGGCTCACAAAATCCTTAAACCTGTTTTCATTGACCATCCAGTTGACGAATTTTAAGCGCTTTCAATACTAGTTTTCATTGATTTTGCCACTTGGGCGTCGCACTGCCAACCGGCAGCATCCCCAGGTCCCCCAGGTGTCCCCCAGGTGTCCCCCAGGTGTCCCAGGTCGCCTGTGGAGGCGATGTATTGCTTGCTGGCATAGCCACTGGCCGGTTTGGTCTTCACCCTTCGCATGAAGACGTTGCGTGGGTCACTGCTGATACCTGCGGATAAACACGGGAGTTCACCGAAAAACCCTGTGGCCATGTGGCCACCTTCATGTGGTCAGCTTCATGTGGTGGCAAGTTGTTTGGGGAGATTTTGTGGTTATAAGTGAAGGCGACCTAATATACATCATATACCTGGCGCACATCCCTAAAAAAATCTGGGATGTTCATAGAGAACCATAGAGAACTAGTGATAACTTCGTTCTCCATCACGGGGTGCCCTCCAAAACATTGGGAGCCTGGGAAGGTGGTGATTCCGGTGACGTCAATGGAGACGTGGGCGTTGTGCTTCGTGCCTGGAACCGTTCGCAACGCTTCGCAACGTGCCCAGTGCTTGCGGAGCTGAACTTACGCATTGAGAAGGATAGAAACAAAGGCATGAATAAAACGTGTATGTATATATATATATTATTTATATATATATTACATAAATAGCAAGAAAAAATAATTAATAATGATAATGATAATGATAATATAATCACAATCATGGTCATAGTAATTAATAATGATAATTAATAAATTTAATAATACAGCCATGAATCAAACCATGAATCAAACCTGATCAACCACAAGCACATACAAGCACTATGTCACTATGTTTAACGTGCATTTGTGCCCATCTCTTGTCCACACCAGCTGTCGATGTGCCTCCAACGACTTCAAAGCCCAGTGAGGACTGGTAGTTGCCAATCTCCTGCATTTCTTGCAAAAGATCCCCAGAGTCGTTGGTCATACATTTTTGGACAAGGTGAACCCCTCTCTCTAGTTTGAATCAAGTTGAAGTACTCAATTCCATGATATTCAATGGATTTGTCCAATTCGGAGTCGATCATCTCTACAGTCTAAATGTGCATCTTGAGGGATCCGCCTGATGCCTACTGGAATCCGCACTGCATCCGGACTGCTGTCCTCTGAAAAGAACTTCAGGAGCAAACGCACGCGCTCTTTGGGTTTGATCAGCCATCGGGTTGGCTGTTCCACTGGTTCCTGGGATTCTTCCATGGCAACCAGCATCGTGTAATATTTGAAGAACATCACCCAGTGCAGAGCTGAATTGCATTGAATTGCCTGGTCACAAAATCAGCAAAATGTGACCATATACTGACCATATTCTGACCATACTCCATCCTTCCCCAGCCTCCGTAGCCGGAGGTGGTGCCGTCTTGTCTGTCTTGTCCTGTGGTTTCTTGCTTTCAGTCCTGCACCACTGTTGCGTCCACCCGAATGAATGATCGCAGAAGTCTGTTAGGTATTTTTTGATTTAAAGAGTTCTCAGGATATCCAGTGGGGATACCAAATGATGCAGCAAACAAAATTCTTATCCATGCAGGTGTCGTCAGGCACCACATTGACTCTCAAAAACCGGCCCTGTGACCCGGGGTGTCTCCTCCCTCCACCAGTTGCAGCGGCAGCTGCGGCATCACCTGGAGAAGGGGATACCCTCTGGTGAGGCAATATCAACAAATCATATATTCGTGCGTAGCGGTGTAAAAAAGGTGAGTTCGCGACACAACAAAGATTGGATTGTCATCTGTGGAAAAAATTAAGGACTCCCAGTGTTGACAGGCATGTTGCAGTTTTGTTGGGATGCTCATTGGTGTCTGTTGTTCACTACTGAAATGTGCCCATGGGGATGCCTTCCTCTGTTGCTTCTTCCGGCGGAGTTTGCAATTGGAAGTGCGTCACAGCCGGGCGCGGAAGGCGTAGCTGTGGACGTTCTACCACCTGGGGATTGTGGGCCGAGGAAGGTAGGCCCAAAGGGCCCAAAGGGGTCAGTGTAAGGGGGAAAATGATGGAAACTGCAATTTTAGTGGGGGGAAATTGCCACTCCAAAAACTACTTCTGACAGATTCTTGTAGATGCCACCACCATATGATCTATATGGTGAGCTCAAGGGAGAAGATCCTACTGGGAGTCCCGAATGATCTGAAGTCAAAACTGTGATCAAACTTTGACTTGGTGACCAGGGTTCAAAATGGAGGATGTAGAAAATATGATAAACATATATGTCAGCCTTTCTTGTTTGCAAATGCAGGGTTACCCTTACCCCCAACATATGGAATATGGCGATTTTAAATGTGGAGAATAATGATCCGGAACCGGAACCCACCCAAAAAAAAACACAAAAGTCGGCTTTTGTGGTATGGGAAATGTGCTTTTGTGGTATGAAAACATCCCATGAGCCATGAGCCAATCATGATTTCTCCATCAGAATCATCGTTGTTTCATCATTGTTTCCATGGTTTTAAACCATGTTTTTTCCATGGTCATTTTTGGAGGTATCGCCAGCCGCCACTTTTAAGCACCTGTGCCAGGCTGGGAGGTGGAATTGGTGGTTCCTTGGGGATCAAGGGAGGCGGCCTCGGAACGAGGATGGCGCATCGAACTATGGCTGGACTGCAGATTTGGACCCCCAAAAATGGCCCATTGGTACACCCAAAAAATGAGAAACGTAGCACGGGGGTAAAACATGGTAAAGCACCATTCTGAAGGCGAAAATCTAGGAAAATCTAAACTATTCTAGGAACACCCATGCAAATTGGTGAGAAAATCCATGGTTTCCTGTAGATTTTCCCTTAAACCAATCCAATGATTGGTGCAAATCCATGGCTTCTCAATCCCAAGCTGAAAATTGAGGTGTCGACATGTACGTGGCACATGCCGCGCGGATGGTTGGGAAGTCGTCCGCAGGGTCGCAGGCCTCACCAAGTCCAGGCCTGATCCCTGATGAAACCTCTGCAGGAGCCTCAACTAAATTCAACTCAGGTTTCTGGCTTTTTAATGATGCTTATTCAGCTTACTCTTAAGGGAATGGGATGGGGTAAGTTAAGCTAGCACCTAGCAGGTGGGAAACTGAGGGTAGTGGATACACAGAGGTTGAACTGGCCGCAGGTTCTGAAGCATTGGAATCCCATGAAATTCAACACATCTTTGCTTTAAGAAGTGCCAAAAAAAAAAACTTAGCCGCGTCAGCAAAGAGATGGTACAAACCAACCAGCAAACACTCTTTGTTGATTTTCTTTTTAATCTTTTTCCCCAGCAGGGACTGCCATGCCATGCTGGTGGTGACCCAGTTGCACCTCAAAGGTTGTCTCTAGGGGTAAGGGCACGAACTGCACGGTGGCGGTTGGTTGTGGTTCCGGCTTGATGACCTTCTTCTTCTCCGGTGGTGTCTGAGTCTGTTCAGCTTCCTTAGTGGCTTGGTGGTAGCAGCCTGCAGGGCAGGGGATATGAGTGCAAAGATATCCACATGAGAATTGGCCAACTGATATTGACTGATACCATATGGATCCAAAAACGGCATGATCCAAGAGGAATAGCAATTGAACACAGTAGGGCCAAGTGACAGCCGGTGCTCCTGGGGACCAGGGGTACGGCACGCTGGAAGAAATTGGATTCACACAAAGAACAACATCTTGGAGTCACTGAGTAGTTTTTGGGAGACTCAGATACGGTCACGAACCTGACAAGAGCCATGCCTGACAAAGGTTTACCAACATCCTTGGGCGTTGGCCTAAGTTCAACCATTGTCTACCCGGCTCATGTTGCCTCCTGAAAAACCAAACCACGGAGAATGATGGCCATCTTGGGCTTCCAGCTCCTGAATTTCACAGGGGGTCCGCCCTGTCCGCCCTGTCCTGCTGCACCTTCGGTTTCAGCATCGGGTTGACCCTCCACACCGGCACCTGTCCAAGGAAAGACTTGGAAACCTAGAGGTCTTCACTTCCCAAACCCTTCCGACCTTTTCACAAAATTTTATGTTTCATGGTGTTTCATCATCCAGAATCAATAGTTTCCATCCCATTATGCCACTATTTTTTCGTGGTGAAATCCCTATTTTTCATACTTTGACCGGATATTTCTAGCTTGTTGATTCTATGCCCCACCAATATCCCATTGTATCTATGTATCTATGTATCTATGTATCTATCTATCTATCTATCTACCTATATATATATATATATATATATCTATCTATCTAACTATCTATCTATCTATCTATCTATCTATCTATCTCGAAATAACCAAAATTCCAACCCAATGATCTATGGAATATCCCATTGTCCTCTATAAGTGCATTGAACTTTTTATGGGCCATGGCTTCCAGTTCGCAAAGTGTTAAATTGCCGGATGTTAATAATGTGGTTTACCCAGTAGTAAGCCATCCCATTCACCAGCCATCAGAGGATGGTTATAAAGAACATCATCCCAGTGCTATGGCCATACCCAATTTCATGAACCTCAACATTGGGGGCCACATTCGTATTATCTGAGATTTTCAGCTAAAGGGACCATGATCATCTTCCACAGCAAAGCGTAAATTACCAGAGGCTAATATCCCTAATTTTGACTAGGTCAAGTATACCAGTGAGGTCAATGTAATTCATCTACTCAAGTAACTTAAGTATAGATTCTATAGATCCATGGAATACCCTCCGGTAATCAAACATGGCAATAAACAATCCCGCATTTACAGTTGATTTTCCCAGCTGGGGGATTTTCCAGCCACCGAGCTGATGGAGCTGATGACCTCAAAGGGGGTAACTTGTGCCATTGTTTACCCCATGAAATCCGAATATCACACGAAAAATCACTACAAAAAACCAAGCAAGCCCACAAAGTGTCACTAGATGTCACTAGACTAGTGACTATTTCCATCTTTCCATCTTTAATCTCCCCTTCCAAAACTCTGTTTTCCAGCCACCTTCTCCACTTTCATCCGTCTCCACTTTCGGCCGCTGCGACTCCAGCACTTGCGCGGCGGCGGACTCCAGGGCAGTCACGGTGTCGTGGAGCTGTTCCATGAGCGACTCCTCGGATCCCTGGCCACGGTGGCAATGGCCAGCAGTAACCAGCATTTTGAAGCAACATCTGATAGGGTTTGTTAAAGATAGAAGTGAACATAGAAATGGGAGTCATAGCTGGTTTTTTGGATCCCAAGTTTTTTGAACATAATGGGAGTCATAGCTGGATTTTTGGGATCCCAAGTTTTTTGAACATAATGGGAGTCATAGCTGGATTTTTGGAGCTTCCATGATGCATGTTTTATGGCTTGTAAACCCAGCAAAATCATCGCCTCGCTCTTCTCCAGCTGCTGCATGCTGCTGCGGCAGCGTTCCAATTGGCCTTCCAGCTCTTCGACCTTCGCCTCGAGTGCGCTCACGGATCCCTGTGTTGGACGCCTCTTAGCTGCAGGTTACCCTTTGGTTATTCAACAGTTTGCGAACTGGAAGCCATGGCCCATGTTTAGATGGTTCATGATGATTTAAACATCGTGATTTTCAATCGCTGCGTTAAAGTACCAGAAGAGATTATTTTAATTATCAAACCATATTAAAACAACACATATGATATCCCTCCCAACATTTTTCTTGGATATTTGGGAGGCTTGTCACCTGATCATTGCGAAGTGTAATTTGATGTTGAAATCCAGCAAGGAAAGATTGAATCTTTGTCGGTGTGTCTCCTCTTCGTCACAGTGAATATCGGTGAATCTTCCTGTTTTCGCAGCTACATCATCTCAAAAAGGCCATGGCAGCAGATGGAGGTGTCAAGAAATGGGGCTGCCCAAAAAATCATCCAAGTCATCAGACCATGACTTAGTATTGAAACCTATGGTGACTTGGGGGTACTTCATTTAGGAAACCACCACGTCCATTCTAAGAACATTATCATCCCATTCTGATATTCCATGATATTCCCATGGTTATATTCCCATGTATTATTCCCATTCTTAGTGAATTATCTCAAAACAATTGGAATTATACATCAATAACCATTACTAACAATGGTGTCATGATCATATTATCATATATATTATCATATAACCAGTATACACAACTATAATGATTCACCAAAAATAATGCTAATCTGCTAATTCCCATTCTGCGTGAATGATCTCAACATCACATAACTTTCATGATGAAACACGGTGGACATGTCCCGGAACAGTCCCCTGCCTTGGCCGATTTGGCGTTCTGCTCCGCTGCCTTCAGGCTCTCCCGCAGAAGTGCTTCCTCTGCAGCTTCAGGGTCATCCAAAGTGGCGGCGCCTGAACCCAGGGGATGGAGGATTTTGGTGGGAAAACCTAGGGGATAACTAGGGTTTAATGGTGATTATAAGGTGATTTAAACTATAATAACTTTAAAAAAATAACTATCAATACTACTAACTACTAGTTAATTAAATTGTTGTTGAGTAGGGACAAAAACAGAACATCCATCATTTTTGTTGGGGGAAGCTGGTTTTCAAGATAGCTGCGGGAAATGGCGAATGGATGGCACTGTTTGGTGGTGAATCACATGCTGAAACCCACGGTTCCAAAACCCGCAGGCCAGGGGTTGTTCGTATGGGCATAATTATGGGATTTCAACCCCCATAAGTTAGGATATGGGGCCCCTACAACTATGATGAAATTATATATATATGTACCTAATTACTTACTGCACCCCCAAAGTAGTATTCAATTGCCATTTCAAATGCCTAAATTTTGGAGGTAGCATTTTCTTAGACCTATGTAAGGGCTATGTAAGGGGATATGCCCCAAAAAAGGCGGCTAATATCCCCATAAAATACCCTCTGGTAAACTAACATAACTATGGAAAATCACCATGTTTAATGGGTAAACCGGTAAACCCACTATAAATCACCATTTTCAATAGCTATGTGAACAAATTACCAAAGGGTATCCCGATGATTCCCGATGTATCCCCATATGACTGGTGGACCAAGCGATCCAAGCGGCTCTCCACCAAGATCTCGGCTGTTTCCTCTGTGGCCTCAGCCGCGGCCTCCGCACCTGCAGTTTTTCTCGGCATCGACGGGGGGACGGGGGACAAGGTTTGAAAAAACAAGTAGATGGATTTAGATGAATGGCCTTAGATAGTGTTATATAATTTATATATATTTATATATATAATACTTGGTTGCTTCTTTTAAGGCTCAGAAAACTGACCTTCCCCTTCCACCAACATTGTGCACATGGGATCTTCACCCAAAAATTGTCAGTCTTTGCACATCTTTGATCTTGCAGGGCTGTACAAGATACCACAAGATTGGGAGTCATCCTTCCAATATCGTCCAATAAATAATATTAGTAATATCTTCCAATAAATAATCATAAGTAATCATAAAAATAATCCAGGTTTAGTACTCCGGGCTTGACATTTTTTGCTTCCCATCAGCACCTGCCGCTGCGGTTTCTTCGGCCCTCTTTTGCTTGCGCTCCTCCAACTCTTGAAGCTTCGTGGTGACCCTCAGTTGGTTGAGATCCATCGCCACCTTGTGATGTTCTTGTTAGAGATATGACAAGTTTGATGACCAAATATGGGTGCCATCTGGTAATTTGTTACATAGCTATAGCAGCTATTGAACATGACCATTTATAGTTGATTTATCATGATTTATCATGATTTATCTATGAACAGTGGGGATCCTTCCTAGCTATGTTAGTTTACCAGAGGGTAGATATGATATAGTAATCCAAAATTCACTCATCTTTGGAGCCTTCGTTCGTTTGACTGCCTACATATTGCCACGGCAAGACTCTAAAGTGGATGTGTCCAACAAATGACACACTTCCAACCTCCACCAAAACTTGCTGATGTAGTGGAGCGACATCTGGCAACTGTCGCAAGGAAAGCAACTCCCTTTGTGAGGATGAATGGTACCCATATATCCCCTGTTATGCCCTCAAACCTTCAACACCCAGACTTGGTTGATAAAGAAACATCCACAGGAAACCCCAACAAGATTCGGATGAGATGCGAAAACCCATGGTTTCAACGTGTTTCAACCGCATCTTTTCCAATATATTCTCCCAATCCATTGATTTTTGGTGCTTAGTTCCAGGGTGTTTCAGGTGGTCGCAGGTCTGTCCCAAGAAGCTCTTTGAGTTCAGCTTCTGCCGCATGAAGGGCTTCCTGCAGAGGCACCAGTTGGGCCTCCAGTCTTTCCGGGCGGTCTTGACTGGCGACCTGCGGCTCCCAAAATCACCGGCACCCACCTTTTTCGGAGATTTTCGGAATGTGTTTTCTTTGGGATAGGAATCTGTAAAAGAAGGGAGACAGCGATTTCCCAAACTCAGACATCGAAGTGTTTCAAGGAGTTCACCATGATTATCATGATTTTAAACCAAAAAAACATCTCGGATAATTTTGAAAAGTAGTGTTTCTTGAAGCGTCAATGTTGAAGCCAGAAAATGGGAGAAATGGTCAAGTTCGACAGCTGGGAAATCTAGGAAATCCCCGAAACTAAATGGAGCTTTTTAGCTGGGAAGATCATCTATGGATTATTTTCCATGCCAGATTGGAGGGTTACCGGGTACCCTTGCCGAACATGATGAAAATCTGTTGGCTTAGATCTCCAAATCCGACCATCCTGCTGTCGCCACAAGAAATCATGGAGGGTACCACCTGGTCAACACAGGTTCCACACCTGGGCACAAACCTTGGGTTCGATCCATGAACCCAGGTGATTCAACACGGAAAATCACCAGTTTCAATGAGGTAAATCGAACTCCATGGATCTCAATGGATCATAACATATTTAACCAGAGGGCAAATTACCATTTTTGAATAGGTAACATTAGGTAACAAAAGGTAACATTAGGGAACTGATCATTCAATCATTCAAAAAATCCACAGTCGCCGGTGCATCCCAGGTCTTCCCCGCCTTCAGGGCGCTGTAGTAGGCCCGCAGCTTCCCCACTTCGTCGTTCGCTTCCAACTCCTCCGGCGGTGGCTTTGCTACGGCACCTTCTCCGAACATGGCAGCGTCACCATAGGCATCGCATCCCATGGCCAGCACGGTCACACGCTGGGGCCATAGGGCGGTGAAGATTGCTGTCCTTGGCGCAGATTTGGCGTTCTTAGATGTTCTTAGGCACCAAACATGGGAGGTTTGTTCCATAGAAAATGGATGAACTGGCGGCAAATATTTGGCCTGGGGTCCCAATAGAGGATCCTAGAGGTAACCAGCCTGAACCCATGTGGAAGAACACCATGAAGTAACCCAAATGTCAATTTCACCCAAACATACCCAAACCACCCAATGGAATGGATCACTGGATGCTGCTGCTTGCAACATCTTGCAACCAGGCAACGCTGTCTGCTCGATCGATGGCAAATACTTGGAAGAGAGGCCATCGAAGACCAGGCAAGCGTTGCAATCGGGCAACCTCAATTCGTCATGGGGACCACATGAGCAAAGTAGCAAGGTGGTTTCAAAACCAAGTCTACCACAACAGGCGGCCTGTGGCATGGACCAATTTGGTCTGCTTGTCAGGGCACTTTGAGCAGTTCAACGACAAATGTTAGCATCTTTTGGACTAATGTGACTAACCTTGTTTCATTTCCAAATACAGCCTATAATTTCCAACCACCAGCGGCAATGTTTGAGCTACAAAAAGAGCCAAGTTGCAACATGCGAGCCTTCAGAAAATGCACCACATCCTCCATAGGCAGCGCATACTTCACAGGAAGGGGTACGAACCTCAGAAATTTGGCCCAACTGGAAAGCGCTGGAAAAAAAAACGCCCCAAGTTCCGAAAAAAAAAGGCTGTGGATGACCAAACTTGGCTGTATACCGGAAAGAAATGGCAGTGAAAACATGTGGTTCAACAACCAAGTTTTGGACATGTCACCCTGCTGAACCTGTCACCAAAATGTGATATAACAATTTTTGAAAAAAGAGATTCAGAACGAATCACAAACAGCTATATAATCTGCGGAGTATCAAGCAAGGCATTTTCAAAAAAAGTCGAGGAACTGCTCTTTGGCTTTTGTGGCAGCTTTCTCGCGGTCCTGGTCGATGGAGACTGGGGACTTGGGGGGGATTGGAACTGCTTAAGGGCCACCTAGTAAATGGGTTATACCCCCAATTATATATGGAAAATCCCCACTTATATATGGGATTAGATGATTAGATGGGATTAAATGTGATTATATGGGATTATATGGGTTATGTATGGTCAGTAAGTGGGATGCACATCCAAGTGCTCTATCCTATTGATCAACCTACCAGGCTACCATGCCTACCACACCTGTCATGCATACCCATCTGACTATCTGAATCGAATCCAATAAATCCAATCTACTCCACATATTCTCCAGAATGCCGAATGACCTATCTTCTCCAGCATAGCAGTGATATGTAGTGATGCTCTACAATTAAACCATATTAAACCAGGGTTGAAATGAGTCATTCAGATTGTCCCGATTACCTATGATTATCTCGGATGGTTTCAGATTGTCTATGCATCCATTGATCTGTACACCTTTCCATCAGCGTCTCAAAAGGAATGATCTTCTTGCTGCAACCATGGCCGCAGCACGCCGCAGCTACCGACCGGGTCCTTCTCTGATTGTTCGTGTTCCTCATCTGTGGTGGTCATCCTTGGATCGCAAATTGCAGTGCCAGGTCTGGCGCCATGAGAATTGGAGAAGCTGGAAATTTGAGGATGTCAATGGATGCCACCTACTGTACATCCAACTGATATTTTATGGGCCATTTGATGATATATTAAGGGTGTATATGACTTACCCAACTGAATTTTGGCTATTTTATGGGTGTATATGACTTACCCAACTGATATATGAAATTTCCAGCTCGCAAAACTCTTAAAAATTACCGCAGGGTATATCCCCCAGATCCATTTGAGGACAGGAATAGCATGGAAGTTCGCAACCTCCAAAAAGATGCGGGTTCAGAGTGTGCCACCAGGATGTTCGTTCGATGATGTTTTCCTCCATCATTTCCACGTTTCCAACTTTTTCGACAGCTATGGCAGCTATGTATTATCGATTCCACTTTTGAGGGTGGTGTTGTCAATCATCCAGATGCGTGAATTGCCCAAAATGACATGATCATCGCAAACGTGGTGTGGTGAATGTTTGGTGGACGTACAGTACACCCAAAAAATAGCCCATCAAAATATCTCATGAAAATTTCATATTATTCCTTCATTTAAAGATCCATGAATCCACGTTTTCCACCTTCATTTAAAGATCCTTTACTTCATCCACGATTCAGAAAACACCATGATACCAGTGACTCACCAGTGACTTTCAAACATCCCAAGATATCCCAAGTGGTCCCTGCGCCATCCTTATTCCGAGCATCAACCTCCGAAGTCTCTCGCGTCTGGTTTCCTCTTCAGGTCCGTGGAGTGAGGGTGGGCCTTGCGCCAAGCTTTTTGCTTCTGCTGGCATCCATTTCTTTAGGATTTCTTCGGAAAATTGGAGATGATTATGATGATTTTTTGCATCTCTCTCCATCGCCACCTGATTTGGTATGCATTTGATATGAATGGTCTCCTTTTTTGATCCTTTCTCTTTCAGTTTGGGCATGACGCCTCGCTGGGAATTTTTTCGGAAGCCACCTTTATCCCCCGGGCCTGATAGAGCCCAATCCACCACTTCATCCTGAGAGAAAAACCGGTGAAACAATGGAGGCCCCCCAGTCGTCCCCGGAGACGCGGCCAACATCTCCAGATTCATTGAAGGTAGAGGAAAGAAGGAGGACTATATTAGCGAAGGCCGCATAAAAAAGGGCAAACAGCTACAAAATGATCTGATGTGGCCAGATTCCTTGATATATCCAATCAAACTCCTTAAGTTACTTACTATTCATTCATATTCATTCACATTCATTCTGTATCCCTCATTACTTATCTGCCTACACCCCTTATCTTTCTGCGCTGCATATGCTGATCTCTATCCATGATAACCATCATCTTGACAGCTTCGTAAAAGTGCATTGGATGATCAAAAATAGCTTGCATATTCTTACGCAATCGTATACACACTTCATATAGTTTTCACATGTTTTAACTTAGTGACTTAGTTCACTCAATTCAACTCCAAAAAAAAAAACGCATGAATTTACCATCAGTTTTCGACCATCAGTTACCATTCTGCCGCAGCTTCACCAAAGAAAAATCGCCGAGGCACCAGCGACGTGACCTTCCGCCCCTGCGTCGACAGGTGCCGCGCCAAGGTCGTTTTGCCACAGACCGAGGGGCCGATGATCAGGGCGTGCAAGCGGTCCTGGAAAGCGCCGGGAAATGCCGGGGAAAATTGCTGGGTGAGGCTTAAGTTTCTCGGAAAATGGATGAAAGAGAAACTTTTGGAGGGTTAACTGATTCAATATGATTCACTATGTTATATATGTTTATTCATGTCCGTGACTCAATCAATGCGATTGTGCAGGTTTATGAGGCAAAAAAAACATTTCGGATGGCTCTTTGAGACAATTTCCGGGTAGTTTTCTGCTAACCGACTTCCATCATGTGTGTGATGACTTGTCTTCTGGGTGAGTGACAAATATCATGATCAACCCTTCAAAAGTGGATTGGTTATATGAACTTTCTCAGCTAACATTTCTGCTTGTTCCAGACAGGTCCCGAGTGTGAACCAAGAAGGCAAAAACACAACATCCTCTAGGACTTGACAGCTGGCGGTTGCCAAAGTTGGCGCCCATCTTGGGATACTTTCCCACCATATTCCCATGATTTTATCCCCATAATGTGGTTTAAAACAATAGAAAACAATAGTAAACCCTCCATCTTTGGATGGTATTTGCATGTTTATACCACCCATAAAAATGGTGAATTTGATTTATACATATATTGTTGTTTAAACATGTTTAAACCACATGTTTGTTGTTTTTCAGAAGTCTCCCAGTTCTCCAAAATCTTCCATCATTGCCTCAGCCGCGCCTCATCCACTACTCGGTAGGGGAAGTCTTTGGGATCCATCTCTGGTTGCGGCTCCTAGGTCTGCATGGGACCCGGTGGGGCCAGTCGCGTGCTTCTGAAGGTGGAAAATGACCAAAAAGACATGGTTTTCTATACTAGAAATGGTCTAAGTTTGGATGATTTGGAGTTTTTTGAAGCCACAACTTGAGTACCACCCATATTAAAATTGTTAAATATCCACAATTTGAAGCCATAACTCAACCGACACCTCAACACCTCAAGTGACATGCTGCAGAATGCACACCTCGTCCACTTCTCCAACTTCCTCCACTGACTCCTGAAGGGGCAAAATGGGCAAAGTGAGTTTCTCAACTATGACACTCCACAACGGAAAACCCATGGAAAACCACCCTTAAGAATTTAGTTTCAAGTGTTGAATTTGTTGCTTCTCTCGTCGAATTCCGTGGTCTCAAAAAGCCACGTGAAGGAAAGGGGCATCAAATCACCCCACGTCCATCGGAGAAAAAAAACGCCAAAATGTCCTCCCAGATGCTGGCCACACAAAAATCATTCACCAGGTCCTAACATTCACCAATTATTCACCAACCATTCACCAATTATTCACCAATTATCCACCACTTTATACCCATCAGATCCCATCAGCCCTTCCAGCCCTTTCCAGGCCGCAGCTTCCACTCGCCTCCCCAATGGGCTCTTCCTCTGGCATGGCATCTATCTCCGCCACCGCTGCCTCGGCGTCCTGTAGCTCCTGATTCGCCTTCCTGGGACCCAGGGTTCGTCCCACTTGGACTTAGGAAGCGCAGTTTTTGACCCCAGATTTTTCACATTTCAAAGGGTTTACCCTCTGGTAAACTAACATAACTATGGAAAATCACCATTTTCAATGGGAAAATCCACTATAAATGGCAATTTTCAATAGCTATGTTAAATTACCAGAGGGTAAAGGAACTAACTGGGCCTAACTGGATCCATCACTTTCATGTGGCTTGGAAACTGAATTCGTAAAGCTCCGAACCGCTTCAGATTTTTGGTTGGGAATGTGGCTGAATATGGATACCCCTAGGTAGTCATTCCACTACCTATTTTTAGATTGATTTAATTTACGCAAATTCAAAGGGAATATACCTTGTACAGGCACTAAGGCAAAGAAGTGCGTTCCTCGCTGGCAAAATTACATTGAAGAAAACGAAGCCTGAAGAACAACAAAACGACCATTATAATGTACCTCCCCCACATATGCATTGCGACCAAAATTCAACAGCCAAGTGGGTTATAAGTTATAATAATCCAGTTGGCACTTTCCACATTTTCCCTAGAATCCCCAATATGGTCGACCCAAGGCCCGAGGCTTTGGAGATTTCCACCGAGCAGCTCTGGGACTTCAGGATCCTCCGAAGATGCAGCCAGTTCCACCTGTTTCTTGGCCGCCTCCACTCGTTCCACAGCCTGCTCTCTGGCTTGGATCTTCTGCTGCTCCTGCCGTCTCCCAGCATTTCCAACACCGAGAAGGGCCCCAAAGACAGCTTTCGATCCATCAAATTACCATCAAAATCATCATCAATGGGCTGTAAATTCCTCGCAAACGTTTTCATTCATATGTTTTCTAAATTTTAGTTTTTCCATCCCCCAGCCATTCCCCAATCCCCGGGTCCCTCATTTCGCGCTCGCGAATCATCTCCAATCGCTTCACCCTGCGGCCGTGCTTCGCCACATGGGGCCAGGTCAGTGCTCCCGGCGGCCGCAACGGCAGCTCCATGCGGTCGTTCTGGTACCTGGTGGGCTGGCCTGGGGGTAGCCTACACTTGGAGAAGGTTCAGAAAAGTTGGGTGATTTTTCGGAAGATTTTTTTGATCAATGATTCAATTTATTATTCCTGCTTTGGGGACAAGTTATGATAATTTGGTGGGAAAACAAAGATATGAATTCCAGCGGCAAGACTGATTGGAGTCATTTAGTTTGTCTAAGGAAGATGCGACAGGAAACCCATAGATAGTTCCAGCGGCAAGATTGATTCGAGTGATTTTTTTCCGGAGAATATGGTACAGGAAAATGGAAGAAACCCATGGTTTCACTAGCGGAAATGAGGGCCACCGTTTACAACTGGAGACTTTGCGGGAGAAATGGTGAAAAACTATATATAGCTACTATTGTTTTTGACCGCGGCCAAAATGGTGACATGCGAAGCAACCAAATGATTTTGAGCCGGAACTGGTGGAGGGGCAGTTAGGAAAGAAAATGAACATATCCCAGAAATTAAGTCACAACATGCATAGCTGCATACAATGCTTGTCATCTTCGAAGCGGAAACCAACGGTTCCCAGGAGGGTAACTCACTCACGGTAACTCAAAAGCAAGACAATACAAGCGAATCTAATTGGTGGTATACCTACCCCTCCGAAAAATGATGGAGTTCGTCAGATTGGGATGATTATTCCATTCCGACATTCCCAAGATATGGAAAGTCATAAAGTTCATGGTCCAAACCACCAACCAGGAATTGTCTCCAAGGTTCTGATCATAAACTTGCAAGAAATACTCTTCCTCTTTGTATCTGGAGTCAAAGTCCACACTGTACACCTGAGTCGTGCAGTTTTGTTCAAAATCGAACTGGATGCATTCCTGGAAAGCTCCAAATAAATGATGACTATAAACAACATGAAACCACTTCATCATAGGCACACGGTGTGCAATAAATCACAGATTATGAAACTAATTATAGTAGCCTCCATCGGATTGTTTTACCTCAAGAAAATTCGGAAATCCATTCAACATCAGTACAGGACATGATTGTAGGACCATCTGCTTCATCAGTGGATTTAATTTGGAAACTGATCATGGATCAAATCATGCCAGTTGGATCCAGTCAGTTTATGTATCCCATCTATTCATGACGCCATGAAATGTCCTTCCTAAATTTCATCTCCCGAACAAATCATGATTATATCATCTTCACTTGGTTTAAACCCATCCCCAGCAACCAAAAATAATCCTAAAATCTCTCCCCAAACTTCTTCATCTCAACCTTGACTTTTTAATACATATATAAATATGTATCTCTCTCTCTCTCTCTCTCTCTCTTTCCCCAAGCCACAAAATCTCCCTGAAAATAATCATGTTCTCAAACCATCATCAACCTTGGATTTTATATATATATATATACAGTATATTTCGTAGATCAACATCCATCAACATCCATCAACATCCATCAACATCCATCAACATCCATCAACATCCATCAACATCCATCAACATCCATCAAAGCATCGGCATTTTTGCAGAACCAGGATGAATCATGATGAATCCAGGAGACTTCAATGGTATACTCCGTGGGATTCACCAAGAAGAGCTCCTGGATGCAGTTCTCCGTGCCCGGCAGCACCGGGCCCAGTCGGACGCCGCCCGCGCCATCGCTGGGCTCCAGCTCCACGTAGAGCCCATCGCCGTGGCCCTTGAGGTGGAGCTGCTTGCCTCAGAGCTGCTCCATTCATCACTAATTTGAAGATGTAGATATATGAATATGATGATGATGATGATGATGATGGTGATGATGATGATGGTGATGGTGATGATGATGAATATGATGATGGTGACGATGATGATGAATATGATGATGATGATGATGATGATGATGATGATGATGATGGTGATGGTGATGATGATGATGATGGTGATGATGATGAATATGATGATGATGATGATGATGATGGTGGTGGTGGTGGTGATGATGATGATGAATATGATGATGATGATGATGATGATGATGATGATGATGATGATGGTGGTGATGATGATGATGGTGGTGATGATGATGATGATCATGATGGTGATGATGATGATGATGAATGATGATGATGATGGTGATGATGATGATGATGATGATGATGGTGATGATGATGAATGATGATGATGATGGTGATGATG
>Ga0126342_10000692_pt1 | contig 40086 bp, 31 predicted proteins | sample Cyp1metagenome_FD_92528 | JGI IMG/M metagenome (GOLD analysis project Ga0126342, IMG submission 92528) | Coral microbial communities from Lord Howe Island, Old Settlement Bay, Australia - Cyphastrea 1 metagenome | ecosystem: Host-associated > Invertebrates > Cnidaria > Coral ...
GATTAATGGATTTATATATGGATTAATAAGTGGATTAATGGATTTATATATGGATTAATAAATGGATTAGTGGATGAATAAGTGGATTAAGTGGGTTAATAAGTGGATTAATGGATTTATATACGGATTAATAAGTGGATTAATGGATTTATATATGGATTAATAAGTGGATTAATGGATGAATAAGTGGATCAACATGTGGATTAATATATGGATCAATGGGATGTGATTGATCGTCAATCTTTGAACGATTTTTTAATGGGATCTAGCCGCGAAAGAGTCATGGAATGCTGAACATTGATGGTGTAAACTTGATTCAACAAATTGTAGTTGAGTGGGTTATGCTAAAGTTGTTGCATCTCCACATATCTAATTCATTTGTTTCCTTGGTGACTTTCCAGTTGTGATTGTTTAAGATCCAAGTTGTTTCTAATTGGGCTCTAGAGCCCAATTAGTTTGCCTGCTTACATCTGGGGCTGTCTCAAAATTGGAAGTCCATCATTCATGTCGTCCATCCCAAAAGCCATCCCTCGTGGATCGCCGTGTCAAGGTTGGACGGGGCCAAGTAGACTCATGGCTTTCTACCAGTGGTTGCGCCCCATGCTGCCGTTTTCTAGCGAGGGATGGTACGAGGCCGAGGCCGACGTGACTGTGCCGTGGCAATGGGTCTGAAGATGAGACTTCAGCCCTCCCCCCAAAAAAAAAACTACCCTCTGGTAGACTAACAGAATGAACTGGAAAGATCCACCATGTTTCATGAGAAAATCAACTATTTCGACTGGGCCATTTTCAATAGCTTTTTGTATGTTTACCGGAGGGTAGCTAAAGGACTAAGGGGATTCCGTTTCAGTGTCGAAATCGCTTGGTGTTTTTGAGCCAAAACCAGCCAAAAGCGGCTTACTGGTGAGATCCGAAAAATGAAGTGGCAAAATGCCTATTGTGGCTGACTAAATCTGGTAATTTCATGACTCTCATCTTTTGCTAAATCTGAGATCCTGATTTTTAGGTTAAAACTCCTCTTTTCCAGCAGAAATCCAGCCATTTTCGCTGCTCAAATCCAGCCCTTTCTGCCCTTTGCCTTTCCCCACAGGCGCCGGACGCCACAGCCGCCACGGCCGCCACGCCGGACGCCGAGACGCCGCGGACGCGGCGGCCAGTGGGGAATCTGCCGCCCAAGGCAGGGATCACCAGGGATTTGAAAGTCATTTTTGGGACATCCCTGGAGGTACCCTCTGGTGAACTAACATTTTGCTATGGAAAATCACCATTTTTCATGGGAAAATCCACTATAAATGGTGATTTTCCATTGCTATGTTAGTTCACCAGAGGGTATACCATGGTAATGTCAACCCCCGGATTTGGCAAAAAACCATGGTTTATGACAATTAGGGGGTATTCCCCCAATAGTCATGATTTGGTACCTAAATGGTACCTTCCCAATTAAATGGCCGTTTGGGGTTTATGAATCCGGGGTTGACATTATACCCAATAGTTTCTGACCAAAACTGACCATGAATGGATGGTATAAACATGTATAAACCATCAAAATATACAGTAGGTGGTTCATTATTACTAACATTATTGGTTGGTGGTGACTGGAACCATGGAATTTTATGACTTTCTATATACTGGGAATTTCATCATCCCAACTGACGAACTCATATTTTTCAGAGGGGTAGGTATATCACCAACCAGAATAGTGTCTTGATGTGTATAATATATATACATATATATTATACATATTGATTTTAGTATCTATGAAGTAAAGATGATGTACATAGTTTCTTCTAGGTGTAGAATGTATTCAAATGTGGATTGTTTGAAGTAGAAACGATGAATTGGCCTCTAATTTGGAAGCAAGATTGTGCGGCTTTTTCTGAAGGGAGGTGGGAAACGTGGTGTACATCTTGAATTTTGCAATGCCATGAGCAGGAAACTGTCGTCAAATGCTGGATTGATATTCATGGATTTTCTATTGTCAGCTTTGTATACCCTCTGGTAAACTAACATAACTATGGAAAATCACAATTTTTCATGGGAAAATCCACTATAAATGGTGATTTTCCATAGTTATGTTAGTTTACCAGAGGGTATCCATACTGTTTGACCGGCTTTGTAGCCAACCAACATGGTGAATTTGTTACGTAGCAAATTACCACTGAATATAGGTGAACCTACCAGGCCAAATGCGGTCCGGTCAGCACAAGATCTGCGCAGTTAGGATAGCCACTGCTTAGCTTGTGGGAAATGACAGTTGATCAAGTGGGGATGGGTCAAAACCCTGGTACCCCAAAAGTGAACCCCTGAAAATAGCTGGGATTTATGGATGTTCATCCCCCTAAAAATGGTATTAATAGGTGTTGATCCATAGCCAAGTGTTTTTTTTGTTTTTTTCCCACCCCAAAAGCGTTGTGCCCTTCCACCCCTTGGCTCCATTTGGCCCCCGCGTCGAGGCCAAGAGGTTGTTGCAGGGCGGCCTGGAAGGCTTACCTTCCAAGAAGACCAAGAGAAGTAGATCCCTGGCCTGGAGCCGGGCGAATTCAGCAAAATGGACTCGAGATGAAGAATCTACAACGAGTTACTGTTTGAGTATTCTATGTATTTAATAGGTATTATTAGGGATTTATAGGGCATATTGGGATATACTGGGAACACATATATATATATATGGCCATGGATCAATACCTATGAAAATACCATGTTTAGGGTGTTATTCACATCCATAAATCCCAGCTATTTTGATGTGAACTACAGGGGTACTATTGGTTTTGACACACTGCCATATATGGATTTATAGGGATTTATAGGGAATATTGGGATATATTGGGAACACACACATATATATATATATATATATAAATGTATATATATATATACATATATAAACGCGATATATAGGGAAACTCCAAGAGGATCAGGAAGGTCAGTGGATCGGCCACCAAGTTCATGTGGAAGTGGTAGTTATGGAGAGATCAGCTGCCGTCACCAAAGCCTTAAGGGCAATGAATTCAGGCAGGAATTTTGTTGATTCAAATGAGTTGATGGGCCTTTCAGCCAACCAAGGAATTATGTTGATTTAAAATGATTCAAATGATTTGATTTCATTGATTTGATGGGCCTTTCAGCAACCAAATTCATGATATTCATGGCGATACAGCTGACATCCAATTGAATTATGGATGTGAGAGATTGTTCTATAGTGGATCTTGACCATGCGAATTGATGTTGTTTCAGAAAATAACTAACAGCATTTTTCATAACTCATTGATAAACTACAGTTATTACCCCAGTTGTAGCTCGAAAATCCAGCCATGTTTGGCTTAAAATATCTGCCGTGGTCATCACAGCAGCAAAAAAAAGGCCAAGGACATGGATGGATGCGTGCCTTCTTCGAAAAATCCGAGCCTTCTTCGAAGCCCAGGTGGGGATGATGGCAATGTTTGGCGCCATCACTATGTGGTTTTTTTTTGGGCAAACACAGAAAAAAGGGGGGTAATCCCATGGAATCCCATAAAAAACCCATCAAAACCATAGGTTTCCCATACTAAAACAGATTAAAAAACTGTCTACTGTTGGATGATAAAAAAGGGGTACCCCCATTTGGGAAAGCCATGAATTGGTGTTGCGGTGTTCATAAAGCCATGACTGGTGCAAAGCCATAACGCAGGCGAGTGGTAGTGGAGTCCCATTGCTGGCACCAGGGACCCTGTAAAGAAACATGGGTGTGTCTGAAAATAGTGTACCCCTAAACCCAATGGTTAATGATCATTATCCCTATTAAATGGCTATTTCATTGGGAATATACCCTATTTTCAGACAAAACCATATGTTGATTGGGTCCACATCGATACAGCATCCCAGATATGAACCAATCTTGAATCCTTATGACTCTGCTAGAACATGAGATCAATAAAATCAATTAAAATCATGCATCAATGCACACATCCTACCACGGGTTATCTCCATATCTCAATGAATTTCAAAGTTGAATCCGTACCATATGTTTCCAGTGAGGTCTTCATTTCTGCCCCCAAAAAGTTATATGCTGCATTATTATAGCCCCATGAACTACAGCTATAGCTTCCATAACTGCCACCAAACCATACCAATCCTATCTGGTTGGTGATTTGGAATATTTTACATTATTTTCCATAATATATGGGATAAGCCTTCCCATTGACTTTCATATTTTTCAAGATGGTTATTGCACCACCAACCAGCTATAGTTATTCGAGTTATAAACCACCAACTTCGCGGCCGAAAACGACCCAACCCCCCGCAGTGATTCGTGACTGGGGCACCACATCTGTGGCATCCAGGCGTCGCTTGGCGCCAACGTCTTCTGCACCTTGGCGCCAGCGAATAAGATCCACTCTGGATGAAGAGATGATCTACATATTTTTGGGAGATAGAAATCGTAAGGGTCTTTAGACTAAATAAATAGATAAATAGATAAATAGATATAGTAAAGTATAGTATATGACTGATTATAGATAAATAACTATTTATATATGTGTATAGTGTATACATATCATATGGAATATGAAACATGTTGGGTAGCACGGTGCGATAGACTTAGCATGTGGGATATGACTTGTAGGCATGGAATGAAATTGTCAATTGTTCATGAAATTTGGTTGACACTTGTTTATATTCTGTTTATATTTGTTCTTAGTCCCAAGATGATTCTTATCCATCATGTCACTCTTGCATATCTACATGATCTTATCGTGTCGTGCTGTATCTTTCAGCCTATCAATGCTCATGCGTGGGGCCCTTCAGAAGCGGCTTCACAATTGATATGTTCAGCTCGCATGGGGTCCACCGGTCCACCTTCCTACTTTGCGGTTTTGCGTGTATGGGTCGTTATGGTCATTATCTGTCGGACAAACTCAACCGATAGAGCACTATTTAGCCATGCACTTAATCACTTGATCGGCGTTTCCAACCATTTGGTATGAAATGCACTTGACTTTCATATGTTTCTTGGGATGGCTTGAGCATCAACTAATCAACTGGGGATGAAAGTGCTCAAGCCATCCCAAGATAAAGCCATCAACTGATCTTGATGGGTTTTTCATGTGTTTTTTGAACCCCATTAGGATCAGCAACTGGGGATGGAATTGATTTTTTCTCCTGAGTGAATCTTCAGGTGATTATGGATGGATTGCCAGAACCTGTTGGAAATGAAAAGGCGGGCGATGGGGCTTGGCTGGGCCTCAACAAAATTCACTGATAATTCAACGAACATTTCAGATAAGACTTGGACTTTTTCTAAGGTTGGGTAGCTCCAATTTCGGATTTGTTGTCATTGAATTCCACTTCGATAAGAATATGGAATTGACAAAAAAGTTGCACTTTCAGATTTCGGATTTCGATATCTTTTGGGGTCTCTTTTTTAAAAGCGGCTCCACTTTCCCGTCCACGAGCGCGTTACCGCAGGCGGCCATCACGGTGATTCCTATGAGTCGCTCCTTGGCCAACGTCTCCAAGCAGCTACAGACCTGGCAGATGCTCGGCGCGCTGAGCAACTGGGAAGAACTGGGAATCATCGCCTGAAAAATGGCCGCTTAATGGCGGCCGCTACTGATTCAGGTCAGTGAAATAATTTAATATTGCAATTTAGTACAAATTACCCAGATTGATATCATAGAAATCCATAGTGATCCAGTGGGAATATGCATTGTATAGTGATATATAATGGATATAATGATGTATATATTATCCATGATTATGGATGTATGATCCATGATTATGGATATGTATATGGATATTGTAGATATGACTTTAATGGATATTGATAATGGATATCTATTATTGTGGATGTTGTAGATAGATTATCCAGTGATATCATTGATCCACATGGGAATCTGTGGTTGAATCATGAATCTAACATTATCTGACTTCATTGAAGAATCACATATCGATTCTGGGGAGAATCAAGTATACAATGAACTTAGCTGAGAAAGAATATGTGATCATTTGTGATAGGTGAGAATATATGTACTGTATGTGGTTGAATTGTTTTGAGTCATTGCTTCAAGATATATTTGAGCAACGGACTCGGCCGCAATCGGCTATCCATATGGAAGCAGCGGATGGATGCCAATAATGTATAATTAAAGGTACCAATGATCTCCGAAAAAAAGAATGGCAAATGTGGTTGATTTCCGGTGAGCAATTTTGAGCCGCTCAAACCTTGGAAAAGTGTTTAGATGTCAAGAAGCCTGCAGTTCACACCACAGTCTTTACCCTTGGTCTATCTAGGGGAAGCCATATGTTGTTGTTTGATGTTCTAGTCCAAAAGAAAGCACAACGGAAGAAAACATGCTGCTTAAACGATTAGCTATAGACCCCAATCCGTGAGATGATTTGGCTATAAGTATAACCAACAAGTTGTTTAGTGTTTGAGTAGTTCGTGGGTACAGAATCTGGGTCCGCTGAGATTCCTGTCGTTGTGCTGTATCCAAGAAGACAGGGTGCATCAAGTTTAAACCACAGCAAACCATCATAGTTTATACGCAGCAACAGCTGCCTGAGCAGACCATTGGTTTCACAAATTTGTGTCTACCCTCTGGTAATTTAACATAGCTATTGAAAATCACCATTTTTAATGGGAAAATCCACTATAAATGGCCATTTTCAATAGCTATTTTGACATAACCAGAGGGTATCTATGACTGGAATTGAGTTGTCGAATTGTGGCCGACCTCGCCATATATTGAGCTTTGATATACATGATTTTGCTTGCCCAAATGAGTATGCAGCATGTTCCCAAGGACAGACTGTATTAAATACATTTAGACAGACATCATCCGATTTCCACTTATCCATTTGGAAGATCATTATCATCAGTGGTTAGCTATAAGAATATAGCTATCCTTGGGTCCCAGAACTTGGTGGCTGAGGACCGATATGAATCGCTTGGTAAGCCAGCGGACCTTGGCTCCTTGTCATTTGGAAGGCATGGCATGGCATGGCCCCAGGTGAAAAAAAGGGTCTACTTTTCTCCTCAACTCGTGGCACTTCAAAGGGGGAACAAGATGGGAACATGATGATCAGTTCGATGGCCATTCCAGGAACCTAAATTGGATGTACCTACCATGGACCATATATAAGGCCTATTTTTCAGGCCTAAATTTCAGGGAATATCCCCCCAAAATATGGCCAAAAATATGGTACTAACGTATCTCCATAAATTGGGTCCTGAAGATCTCCCATTGATCAGTGCCTGGTAGATGTCATGTGACTTATATAAAATCTCATGACCACATGGCAATTCTCTTCAAAACCATTCATGTGTCAAAAAAATGGGCCATGTGTTTCACGGTTGATTCAACACGGTTTAAACATGTTTAAACCTTCAAAATGCTGCCCCTTGATATTCTTCTGCCAAGGGTTGACCCTGTGAAAAACGCCCGCCTGCTGTCGCACCAAGATCGTTGGCCTTGAGACGATGGTACGAAATGAGCAGACGCAGCTGTTGACGCATGTCTTTGTGAACTTCCTCTTGAGTCGATCAGGCGGGATATCTCGGGATGGCGCAAGCCCGGTATATAGCTGGTTGGTGGTTTCTGAATGGATTATGGTCCATTTCATATATGGGATGTCATCCTTCCCATTGACGAACTCCATCATTTTTCAAGATTGTTAAAACCACCCACCAGATACGGTTGCGCATGAGACTCAAGTTTCCCTGATAGTGAAGAGTAAGAAAAGCAAGAATGTGAGGGGTCCAGGGCCCAGGGTCTTAGATTTTGAAGAGCCATCCAACGGTCTGCAAAATCCACAATTCATAGATGGCAATGCAACATTCCAGCAAATGTGTCATTACATTCCATTTGAGCAGATGCTTTGAGATGTACAGCACTCAAGGGTAATCTATGGTAATCTAGCCTGAAAATCTTTCACAATACTATCCACCTATGACTGGCCGGGTGATGATAAAAAATGAGGAGCGATCTTCGTCCAAGTGCGCCTCCTTTCGTTGCACACGGTGAACGACCCCTGGGTGTCTTGGCATTTTTTCCAGCCATTTTAGACATGGTGCTGATGTGGGATGTTGAATATTGATATGTTGCCCTCTGGTAAATTAACATAGACCCTGAAAATCACCAATTTTTAGAGGAAACTAATCTTCCAACCCCTATCTACCAGGTTAATTTACTGGAGGGTATAGAGATATATATATATATACACACAAAATATTGGTTGAATAAAAACCTACGTCAAAGTTTGGAAAGGTGCATGAAACCAGCAAATGGCGAATTCTGATGTGGTTTGTGGTGGTTTATGGCGAAGGACCAAAATATGGAGCACCTGGGTTGCAATGCCATGTTGAAAAGATTAGCACTTGGCCGCAAGCATGATGTCCAAATCAAAAGGATAATATAACATATACCCTCTGGTAAATTAACATAGACCCTGAAAATAGCTTAGTTTTAATGGAAACTAATCTTCCAACCCCTATCTGCCAGGGTCTATGTTAATTTACCAGAGGGTATCCTATATAACAAAATTTTGAAAACATGCTGGAACTCGTGGTTGTGAATCGATCCTCAGGTCCGTTCATCCTCACAATGTTTAACCCCGGATGCATACATTTGATCAATGAAATTCAATGAACTCAGAATGTGATCAGTTGCTACTGATCAGTTGCTACTTCAATGACCAATGAAACCAGAGGGTTATTGATGGGTTGAGAGTGCACGCAAATGATCCACGGTCTCGTGCTTTGTCCATATCAATGGTAAATTGTGCACCGCTGCTTTGTTGTTCGGACATCTCCCAACATCGTCTCTGGTTTTACGGTTTTTCTCCCGAAGAAAATGGGTCCCAAAAATGGTTGAACTCACGGTTGAACACGTCATTTCCGTCGAAATTGCCATCTTCAAGGGGTACACCATCTCTTTTAAGACACTTCCAAATATCAACTAATTATTTAGTTGGAGAGTTGACTCATTGTATCCCAATTTTGTCTGATATCCTGATTATATCCCTTTTGATGTATTGTTTTATCATATTTCATCTCTGATGGTCAAACCCCCATAGCAGCAAACTTCGTTGGATCATTCGTTGAAGCTCCAAGGCCATGATTTTGGCTGCGATCTGGGTGATCTTCCTTCTTGGCTGCATCGTGGCACCTGAGCAGCAGCTACCTTCAGAGAGGACTTGAGCTAGAGACATCATGCTTTACCAGGCCTTCCACTTTTTCTCACCAAGATCTCAAAAATATCTAAAGCTCTAAAACTGCTTTATTGTTCTTCCAATGGTTCTTCCAATGGTTTTCCAGTTTTTCCACCCACAAAACCCCCAAACGGTTTCACCGCAGCTCCTTCCGAGGCGTTGCTGGCGCAGATCATCATCGCCTTCTCCAACGGCCGGGCGGCGGCACATGCGAAGAAGATGTCGACCCTGGTGCAGTGGGCCATCGCACCTGGGACATGGATACCGGTAGTTGGTGCTGACTGGAACATGGGGATTCAAAACATGGGGATATTTTTTGGGATAGCCAGCTATAGTATAGTTATATATGTTATATAACATTATATAGTTAAATATATATATACATATATATACTTGGTTGGTGCTGACTGGAACATGAATGGATTATGACTTTCCAGAAACAGTTGGGAATGGAAAATCATCCCAACTGACAAACTCCATCATTTTTCAGAGGGGTAGGTCAACCACCGACCAGATACATATGGATAATCTAGGATGTTCAATTAGAGGTTTATGATACCATATGATATTTCACAAGATTGGATACCATTGAATGATACGTAGCATTTTATGGAAAACTCATTGATTACCATAGATAATGATATGGAATAAGGTCAAATTCCATTAAATCACAGTTTCACCATAGCTAATGATCATTGATTACCTTTGTTGTTTGACAATAGCTTGTTAGCCTTGGCGTCATGTTAAATGTTCAGCGATGATCCATGGCACACCTGGGGATTTAGCCCCAAACAACATCGCCCAGCTGTTTGTTCAACATACCCGGCCTGGTAAACATACAAAAAACTATGGAAAGTCACAATTTTTAATGGGAAAATCCACTATTTCTATGGCCATTTTCAATAGCTTTTTGTATGTTTACCAGAGGGTATCTACAATTAGTGAGGCCCCCGGCCACGAGAGCGTTCAGTTGGTACCAATAACTCCAATTTCACTATGGTTTATGGTACGCAAATAACGAACTAGTTACTGGGGCGAATCTAAACCAACGTTCACATCACTGGGGGGCCTCACATTGTACCGTATAGGTATATTAATGTGATGCAATATGTAGTAATATGTCATCGTTCATCGTGAAGTTACAGATTTGCAAGTGTTTTCCATCTGATACTTTCCATGACATGGTTTACAAAGGGTTGACTAAAACTATGACGTATTAATTTCCCATAGTATCTCATAGTTACCCTCTGGTAATTTAACATAGCTATTGAAAATGGTCTTTTTATAGTTGAAACTCCTATTAAGCATGGTGATGTTCCATAGCAAACTGTTAGTTTACCAGAGGGTAATCGATCATGAATAAATCCAAATCAACATTCCAGACACTTCCACATAAATCCATATTACAAGTTACATACCGATCATATATTTCATCTTGAACATGTCAAATCCATATTACATCATATGACATGAATATTTTGGTGATTGACCATATATTTCCGATATCACATTAATTATATCCCCATGAATATATTTCAAACATATATAATATATATATATATTGGTTGATGATATTACATGATCTTACACATGATTTGTATCTGACTGTAAGATTACCCGTAATCTTACAAATCTATATATCTATATTTGAAAATATATGATATCCACCATAATCTTACAATTATATACAAATATGATCTGGTTGGTGGTTTCAACCATTTTTTTTCCATTTCATATATGGGATGTCATCCTTCCCATTGACTAATATTTTTCAGAGGGGTAGGGTTCAAACCACCAACCAGTGATATATGATGACTTGGTAGCTCATGGTAGCTCCATGTTAGGAAACCTCCATGATCGGATCATAGGGGGAATGGGCCTATCACCCATTATCACCTATAAAAAAAACAATGTTTTTCACATATGGCTATGGATCAATACCTATTAATACCATTTTTAGTGGGATGAACATCCATTTACCAGCTATTTTGATGTTCACCAGGGGTACAAGGTTTTGACACACTGCCATATGTTTCATCACCGCGGCCAAGCCGCGCTTGGCAAAAAGGTGCTGATCGGCGTGGTGATCGTCGCGCTGTTCGTCACCGAGCGGATGGAGATGAGACGCGCCAAAAATTTGGTCGAGGACCGACCTCGCCGGGACCGCACAAAGGGAAAAAGATACCCGGCCTGGTGGGTTTTACCATGGGTTTTATATGGTTTTATAGGACATATCCACTAGTTTTACGGAGGTTTTACCATGGGTTTTATGGGAAAATCATGGGAATATATGGGGATACCCTCTGGTAAACAGACAAAAAGCGAACTGGAAAAATGGCCATAGAAATAGTGAGTTTTCCCATTAAAAGTGGTGATTTTCCAGTTCGTGATGTAAACGTTTACCAGAGGGTATGTATGAAACATAGCGTAAAACCTCAAAAAAATAGTGTGTATACAAAAATTACATATATATATATATTAGTCTTTAATGAACATGGATTCTGGAGCCCAATGTATCTTCAAACCTTAATGTTTGATAAGATACTGTATACAGTAATTTTCTTAACCATGTTAGGCTTCAAATACTAGGGAAACGTCAAGATATTTCGTGACTATTGATACCCCGCTGTAAATCGACATAGATACAGAAACTCCACCATGAATCTTGAACATTTCCGTGTCGGAAGACCATGTTTGTTTTTCATATCTATGATATCTTAACGAATTCATCATGTTCAACTGTTCAAACCAGACCTTTCGCATAAAGTAAATCTATAAATTTGGTTGGTAGTTTGGAACATGTTTTATGACTTTCCATTCAGTTGGGAATTTCATCATCCCAAGTGACGTTCGCATATTTTTCAGAGGGGTAAGTATACCACCGACCAGATACATATGGAAAATCTCTAGGATATTCAATTAGAGGTTTATGATAGCATATGATATTTCACAAGATTACATACCATTAACCATCATTAACCATAGAACAACCATCATCATTAACCATTAATATTAACCATTAATATTAACCATTAATATTAACCATTAATATTAACAGTATATGAATCACTGGTTGGTAGGTCAACCACCACCGTCCCCAGAAATCTTGGTTCCAAACCCCCGCACCCGCTTTGCCAAGCCGAAAACGCCACGGCCAGGACTATACATCGGCGCGTCCTTCAGTGAAGGCGTCGGTCTTGGAAGACTTCGACATCAGTTGGTGACGTGGCGATAAGGGTTTTTCGGGCTAGGGATGGCGATTGGGAAAGGGTCAAACGTTGACCAAAATGGCTATGGATCAATACCTATGAAAATACCATTTTTAGGGGAATGAACATCCATAAATCCCAGCTATTTTGATGTGAACTACAGGGGTACAATTGGTTTTGACACACTGCCAAAATGGTGGAAGAAAACCAATTGGTGAAGCACTTATTTCAGCACCAAGACAGTCAAGGCATGGTGGATTTTACTGATTTCAGCACCCCAAGACGTTTTGTCTACCCCCCAAATTGCTGTTCGTCTTTCGGCTGAGGTTCAACCTGCTGCACTTTGTCATCTTCTGGGCCACACGTTCAGACAGTGACCTGGCACGCTGATTTTTTTTTATCCAGGGGGGATGGTCGATCATAATGGCTATGAATGGCTTGTAATAGCCATATATGTCATATATATATATGTCGGTATAATAAGGGTATAATAAGGGTATAATAAGGGTATAATAAGGGTATTATTATATAATAAGGTTTATTATATGATGATATATGGGTATATTTTAGACTTATATTAATTAATGGCTTATAATGTCGGCTTATATGTCCAATAGTTCATTAATTACATGACTTAAACATCTCCAATGATTTTTGGTTATGATAAGCCGACACATCTCCGAGGATCTTAAACTTCATCGGGTGAACACCACATCTGGTGCTTCAGAAGGGTAAGTGGCTCAACCACCAACCAGTTACCCTCTGGTTATGACTAACATAGCCATGGTGTAGATGGCCCATAGAAATAGATGGTTTACCGTTCTTAAAAATTGTGATTTTCCATGGCTATGTAACAAATAACCAGATGGTATATAGTGTTATATTTATACATCTAATACTATCCATTATGTTTGGATTACCATGAAATGGGATGGATGACCATACCACCTTTTGACCACATTTTGATCGTGGTACATATGGATGTACATATTGGGTATGGTTGCAACAAAGAAACGTTCAAACAATGGAGGATGCTAATGACATCAGATAACCATGTGTCCCATTTGGGCACGTTTACACTAATTTATTATGGGCAAAATTATTGTGTGGGTTAGTATGCTCAGCCCCAAAACGCATGGTTTAATGCTGCAAAAGACAAATTGTGTAGGTACATACCCCAGTTTTTACCTACACCAAAATATAGGTTGGTTGGTTTCACCCCATTTAGTTCCATCCAACGTGGTACAACACACACTTCTCAATTTCAATGGGGTAATGATACCGTTGGACTTGGGGCCTATGTTGGGCAAACCCATACAACCAGCAACTTGGATCAACCGGATGGTTCAATGCATAAAGTGCTGGAATTGATTTTGTGCATGTTTCACACGGAGAAAACACATGCTCTTGAAGGCTGAGATACTAGAAACTTGAGCTTTGGCCCTGCTTGGGAGTAGCAATACTAGCAATACTATGCTTTGCCCATTGACTCAGCGGTGTTTTCGCCAGAATCGAAGTGGTGTAGTTTGGAGCGGAGTATGTCACCTTATGTGATGAGGCGTGACTTACATCAGATATGTTGCTCTGGAAGAAAATCTTGATGCCAGAAGTTCACCCTAAATTCACCATCCATATCTATACCGGTCGATACCATCATTTCACATCATTTCACCCACCATTGCCCGATGTGAAACATGAAAAAAATCAACCATGTGATTCACCATTTGTTTCCATGGAAACATTTCACCCTAATGTTTCACCATGATCTCACCCATCATGTGTCTCATTTCGCAAAAACATCTTCACCATGTTCCCCACATGTCCATCATTGTTTCACCATTTTCCTAACATGTTCCATGATCTGTTCAATTTGTTCCCATCATTTTTTCCCCACATCACCATTTTCCTCAGATGTTCCCCACATGTTCCTAGCATTTTCCACCATGTGTCCAGCCTTTTTCCAGTTTTTCCACCTAATTGTTCCAGCGTTTTTCCAATTGTTCCACCTAGAGTCTAGAGATTCCAACTTTCAGAAAGTCCCAAGATAATTCCAGCTTGTACGGAATTTTTCCAGCGGTTTTCCCCACCAAGGTGACCTGTTGATCCTGATCTCGCTGTTCCACGTGCTGATCCTGCTGCAGTTCCTCGCAGCCTCCAAGGGCCAACCGCGCCTGGCGCTCTTGGTGAACACCTTGGAGAAGGCCTTTCAGGACATCGTCCACCTGTCCCTGTGGCGAAAATCGGGAGGAAAAATGGTGGGAAAAATGCTGGGAAAAACCTGGGGAAATGGGAAGAACCTGGGAAAGATGTGGAAAAACCCGGGGAAAATGGGAAAGGAAGAGAAAAGTTTGGGAAAATTGGGGAAAAAATGATGGTGGGAGTATGATTTATGAAGAAATTGTGAATGGTTTTGAGATTGAAAAAGGATCAACAAATGTGGAATAGCAGTTTGGTTTTAAGATAATTGGATTATTAGTGGATTACCAAAGGCTCTTTAGTGGAGTGAAGGCTCTTGGAAGGTTAAAGATCAGCGGAACATTGGTAAGTGCCATCAAGCCATCTGATGTTTTTTCCGACAAACATGTTCACATCAAATCATCTGTTGATACAAAGATTACCCTCTGGTTGTTTAACATAGCCATGGAAGCCATGGCCCATAGAAATAGATGATTTTCCCAGCGAACTAAACCTCCATTTATTTCAGGGATTTTCCATGGCTATGTTAAATAACCAGATGGTATATCTAAAAAAAGTACAATCTGAGGCCCCCGTTCGATAGCTAAGTTGGTGCCAATAACTCCAATTTCACTATGGTTTATGGTACGCAAATAACGAACTAGTTACTGGGGCTTATAAACCAAACTGGGGGGCCTCACATTGTATCTAATCATGTGTTCAGTGTTGGACCACCATGTTTTGACCCATACCCATCCCATGTCCACAGAAATGAGTTTTTTTTTTATGAGGCTCACCTTAAGAATGCACCCAAACATACTGGTACTTCTGTCCCTGTTTCAGGGGAATGTGAAAGTCAAGATTGGTGAGGAACTGTATATTGTTTTGAACTTGAGAAATGCGGAACTGCTCCCATTTTTTCTCGTATCATCTGGCTGAACTGTGGACCATCACAGCGCGGTCAACCACCGACCACTCCAGCATTTAAGAGCCTCCAGCGGATATAAGTCTACATGATATGTAATTTGTCCAGTATTTACAGTATATCAGTATATCAACGTATATCATATCATATGTTATCTCGCTGTATGTCACATTCAAGTATATCTCCACTAGTTTAGTCTGTTTCCATACCTCCGAGCCGGGGAATCGCCAGCTTCCCCACGGCGTGAAGGTTCGTGGTTTTTCTCTTCATCTTCAGTGCTTTCGTCATCGCCGGACACATCCTCTTTGGGGCAAAGTTGAAGGACGACGCTGCCGACGCTTCTGTTGGAGGTCTAGTGAATCAATATACCCTCTGGTTATTTGACATAGCCATGGAAAATGGCCCATTTATAGATGGTTTACCTATTAAAGATGCTGATTTTCCATGGCTATGTAACAAATAACCAGAGGGTAATTATATACGTGGGGATATAGATGGATACAGAGCAGACGATCCAATAGGGATCTGAATCCGAAGCAGACGAGCACAATCCATGATGTCCATGATCGCCCAAGAGTTGGGATAGAAACAGTGTTTGTTTGAGTGTGTTTGGGGGTGCTCAGGGGGACAGATGTCATGTCTTTTCAAGGGGATTTTGGAAGTCGGTGCAGGACTTCTCAACCGTACAGGGATCATTTGCGAAGAGTTTGGAGCAGGTGGGGTGGGTGAGCCACGGACCTTGGACGGACGAGGGAATCAGATGCTAGCGACAACAACAGATGTACTTAGGGTGGGATTTGCGAAGGTTTATGTTTTCTCTCGTGTTGTTTTAATGTATCTTACTGGGTTAACCTTGACTTGTCAGGCTCATCACGGCTCATCTTTCTTTCTTGATCCATAATGACAAAATAGACTCACCTGTTGGTTTTTGCACGGGCATACCGGGATATCTAAGATTGGCTGTGGATATGGAACTCGTGCGGGATGGACCCAAGAATAAGACCCAAGCTAGGTGTGGTTACCAAACTTCATTTGAAGGAAGAAAACGTGGTCATATTCGAACCAACCACTTCAAAAATTATAAACTAGGAAAACATAAACCAATGCCAAATCGGAATCCAAGTCCCAAAGCCCTGCTACGCCCCAGGTGGTTTCCTTCAAGACCGACTGGGACGTCATCACCCAACAGGACAGGGCTCGATGTCAACAGTGTCAATGCACTACTTGGGAGAAAATCACACAGTGGCAAATGTGTGCGAACAAACGAGATAAATGAGAAATGGTGAAAAGTAAATGGTTGGTGGTTTCAAACATGAATTTCATTTTCCATTTCATATATGGATGTCATCCCAACCCCACTGACGAACTCATATTTTTCAAGATGGGCACATTGCACCACCGACCAGCGAAATTCTGTGAAATTCTGGTCGTTTTCTTTCGAGGATTGGTGGACGGCCGCCATCTGGGTGTGGTTGATGATCATCGTGGTCAGTCTAGTGGTGATCAACATCGTCCCTTGGGCGCGGTTGAAGCCTTGGGATGTGCAGGTTACAGGTTAGTCCTCCTGCAATGTGAGGCCCCCGGCCACGATAGCGTTCAGTTGGTGCCAATAACTCCAATTTCATTATGGTTTATGGTACTTATAACATCTTATAACCATAGTTACTGGGGCTTATAAACCAACTTAGCTATCTAGGGGGGCCTCACATTGTGGTAACTTGAGGTTTTTCACCAAGAAATGTTGATGGCTATGGCAGCTATGGTGCCGGAATCGATTTGTATCTGAAAAACTGGAGATGTGCACCCCTGAAAATCATGGTTGTTTGATTAGAAAGCAATTAATGTTGACACCTGGCAACAAATATGTACTGTAGAATCGGAAATTTATTATATTGTATTGTATGGAACAGCTGGTTGGTGGTTTGGAACAGTTTTATTTTTCCATTCAGTTGGGAATTTCATCATATTTTTCGGAGGGGTAGGTTTACCGCCAACCAGAACAGTTTCTTGATCCTATGGAAAATTGCCCATTTATAGATGGTTTACCTATTAAAAATGGTGATTTTCTATAGCTTTTTGTATGTTTACCAGAGGGTACGTACTCTTCTTGCTGGTACAGTCTGGACAAGCTTTGTCTCTGGAAATCTAAGCGAGCAAGGCAGAATCTCTATGCACATCATTACTATCATAGATACTCTTCCCAGCATTTGGGATTTCCATGGATTTCCTGTTGCCATGCAACAGGAGCTGCTGGAGGATCTCAGGAGCGGCACTTGATCTGTCATACAGATCCAGCAGTCACTCCGGATTTCATATACCCTCTGGTTATGACTAACAGTTCGCCATGGTTAAGCCATGGCCCTAATCGAAATAGATGGTTTACCTGGTAAGTTTTACCTATGAAAAATGGTGATTTTCCATGGCTATGTTAGATAACCAGAGGGTAATATATAACTTATACAATAATATAGGATTTGTGCCAGATGCGACCAATTTTTCCATTTAAGAATTAGGACCAAATTCGAGTTTCTAAGTCCCTACTTCAGCCTACTTGAATTCCTGCTGCCATTTGGCTCCACTGTCAGCTGTGGAGCTAAGCCACGCAGCCATGTGGCATGGCTCCAGCTGACTTTCACAGGGCGGATGCCGGAAATTCTGCATCCAAGGCTCATGAATTCCTGAAGATTCAGGCCAAAAATCCCAGAGCTTTGCGATCTGAGCTGGAACTTTTGGTGCTGGTTTCAATGACGTCTGTGTTTTGTGCGTTTTTTTCCAGGATCCAAGTACCTCCGGAGTATGGCGAGTCTGGTGTTTGATTGAGGGGGTTCAGTAGCTTCTCAGGAAGTATGTTTCATCTATGATGATCGAGTCAGTGAGTTTAGATGGTTTTCTGACCCAGCAACAGTCAGCGGTGAATGCCTACACTAGATCCAAATATCAATGTGCCGATTCTGCAGGTACCTGTCTAGTGGACATCTCACTTACGACTGAAAACGATTATTTATGTTTCACCCCCACGTATTGGAATTCCAGCTAGCTTTTGTGCGCAACCCATGTTTTTGTTCTATGTTTGCTCCCCAGGAAAATCAACCAATATGGCTACGCTTACCACTGGTGTTGTTCACAGTAGCACCATTTAGACCATTTATACGTGTTATGTTTGTATCAGTGATCTGCAAATTTATACCGAGTTTATACCATTTAATATGCCTATTTCCACCATGTAGTTTTGTTCCAGTTGGTTTCCCCATCAAAAATCAGGGTGTACCATGGTGTACCGCTCCGTTGACCAGGAAGGCTTGCTGCAACAGGGTGTACCGCTTGAAGATCGCAGTTTTACCTTTGTCATCAATTCCTGCGGCCGTTCGGCCTTATGGAGAGACGCCATGCAGGTCTTCAAGATGTGCACACCAAACGTGATCATTTACAACGCAGCGATTACCGCGGTGACTACGCAGTGGCTAGTTTTAGCAGGATTGATGTTTGTTAGATTTGTTTTGTTCATTACACCCCTGAACTTTAATTTGGAACAGCTTTTCCGACAGGAATATCACCTTCCAAGCTCATTTTGTAGCTGCCTATATCCACCCCCATCCAGCGACTATTCAGGTGGCTAGTGGCAGTGGAGCTCTTTGCTCAGATGACTATGTTTTTTTTTCTTCCCGACATCGTTAGTTACAATTCCATGCTGTCCTCCTGTGACAAAGCCTCTGAGTGGCAGATGGCCTGTCATGTTTTCTCGATGACTTCGATCGGGAGGAAAGCTGATGTCATTAGCTACACCACTGCTGCCAGTTCGTACATCAGAGCTCTTCAATGGCACTTGGGATTGGCTTTGTTCCAAGAAATGACTCGAGTGGTTCTGGAAGCAGATGTGGTGAGCTACTGGTTGGTGATGTATGTGATGTGTTGTTTTTTCCCACCTTCTTTGATTCTCAAAAATTCGTATTCCCAATAGTATATCAGAATTTGGTGATGATATACACAACATGTTTCTGGCAAGTCATTGGGCATGGTTTATGGGCTTTCCCATGGTTTCCCACATGTTCTCACCTTAAATCGGATGATGACCAACAGTCGACCCCTCCCGAGATTTGCGTTCGGTGATGTTCGGTGTCACCGGTCAGGTTACTGCGTAGCCATCACTTCTTGTGGTTTGCACTGGCAGTTGGCCTATCGCTTCTTCCAGGCCATGAAGGCAGATCAGGTCTCTCCAAATGTGGTAACTTACAATGCTGTCCTGAGCTCCATGACCGAGCGAAGTGAGCGAAGTTGGCAGTTGGTCTCAGATTTCTTCAACCAGATGTCTTCCAAGATGGCTCCAGATGTGTTGACCATGACTTCTGCCATGACTGCTCTTGGCAAGGGCTCTCAATGGGACGCAGCCATGAAGTTGTGGGAGGCCATGCACCGAAAGTCCTTGAGGTCGAACGTGATTACCTACAACGCTGCCATCAGCTGTTGCGAAAAAGCCTTCCAATGGCAACTGGCCCTGGAACTCTTTCAGAACATGCCAAGGACGGATGTGATTACCCACAATGCCGCCATCAGCTCTTGTGAAAAGGGCTTGCAGTGGAGGCTGGCAATCTGCATTTTCGGTCAGATGGGAAGCTTTCTCTGAGGTGTGAAAAGCCATCTTTTTCGATGTTTTTTGGTTCCCCAAGTGGCGGCTAGCAATATGAACATGCCGCAACCCCCCAAAAGGTGGCTTGCACCGAAAAAAATTGAACCCGCATTGGCCGAACGTGGCTTGTCGCCCAAATTCAGCCAGGAAAGTATCACCGGCCCAATCTCATCACCTACATCAACAGCATCACTTCCTGCAGCACGTGTTCCCAGTGGCCCCTAGCACTGCAGCTCTACCCAGCAACTCCTGATGTCGTGGCGCGCAATGGGGTCATCAGCGCCTGTGAGTCTGCGGCGCCGGCGGCGCAGTGGCAGAGGGGACTGGAAGTCTTTGGAGAAATGGAGGAAGCTGATGTGGTGAGCTGCTGGGTGGTCTCTTTTTGAGAAAGCTGTTGATAGTTCTTACATGTTGTTACTATAGTTGATCTATATATACTGGGATTTTGCTTTGTTTCAATCAATATTCCGGTGGGTTGGTCGACTTTTCTTAATTTTTGATTGGAAGAGGTTGTTTTTGGTCTGATATGATGGGATGTTGAGATCGTTGGTTGGTTGGAATCAGTATAGAAACATATGTAAAGAATTATTCCTAGGTGACTTGTTTTGATTCACCCGCTTCCCCAGGCTACAACGCGGTGATCAGTTGTTGTGAAAAAGGCCTGCAATGGCAACGGGCACTCGACTTTTTGGCGCAGATGAGGTGTCAAGAAGTTGCAGCAAGTGTGATCACCTACAATGCAGTGATCAGCGCATGTGGCAGGTGCCAGGAATGGCAGTGGGCACTTCAGATTTTTGATGACATGAAGATGTTGCGGATGAGACGAAATGTCATCACTTACAATGCCATGCTCAGCTCTTGTGAGCGAAATTGGCAGCTGGCCCTACAACTGTTTCTGGCTGGTGGTGTTGAGTATGTTTCTTACTTTTCCAATCCTAAGGAGAGGATGCAAAACCCGCTTGGAGGCTCTATGAATATATGGGTTTTCGGGAATTCCCCAAAAGAATCCCATGGAAAACCCCACGCATGTTATGAATCTCTGACAACTGCCATAAATTGGGGAAGCCACGTCACCACTTTGCCAGAAGCCCATATTTCCAACATTACCCGACACAGTCCTTGGATGAAAGACCCTATCATTGTTCCCATTTAAATGGCCAAGTAAAGTAACATCAATCTGGAAAACAAACTTGGTTTCCCCGAGAAACTGTGTGTACAGTCTGTAAAGTGATTTTTCATATGTCAACAAAAACCGCATGATAGAATCATAGACTCCATAGTTCTGGTGTCTTTTTCATCTTTCCAATGATTTTTTATTCTTTTCGAGTCGTCCAGGTTTCAGTTAATCACCAGTGAGTGCCTTCCCGATGTCATCAGCTACAATTCCGCCATCACCTGCTGCGCCGTCGCGACTGCCTGGTGCTGGGCCCTCCATGTCTTCTTCGCCCTGCGGGACGAAGGCGGAGTTCTGGCCAGTGACATCAGCTTCAACGGCATCATCGAGGCCTGTGAGAAGGGGCGACAGTGGCGAATCGCGCTGGAAATGATGGAAGTTATGGTGAAAAGTGGGATGACACCTGGATTTTGCTTGATTTTTGTGATCAGTTTTTGTTGGATGATTCCACTGCTTGGCATATCTGATTTATGTTTTTTTGTGGACTTTGTGTGTTATTGTGTTAATCCAACCTAGAAAAACATGTGAAATCAAATCTGGGATAGTAAAAAAAAGAGTTCATTGGGAATTGACTGCCCCATCAGCAAACTGTTAGCAAATCTAAGGAAAGCGGATCCCTTAACTTTCACTTCGGCCTTCAGTTGCTGTGTGCTGGGCAGCAAGTGGCTGCTTGCAAGGTCACTGTTGGAAGGGACCAGGCGATACCTATTGGGAAGTCTGGTGAAAAAAAGACCCGAGGATGTTGCGTGATGAGAATCACATTCAAACTGGTTGGTGGTTTCAAACTATGGAATTTTATTTTCCATTTCATATATAGTGGATGTCATCCCAACCCCATTGACGAACTCATATTTTTTCAAGATGGGCACATTGCACCAACCAACCAGATATCATTATTAACCCTCATTAGCCATTATTAACTATATTATTAACCATGGAAATCCCATTAAAATCCCATGGTTATTGCACCACCAACCAGCAAAAAAAACTTTGGGAATGGATGGTGATCATCCCATTGATGTAAAAAGTGTAGGTCAAAACACCTCGTTTTAGCTGCGCCCCATCATTTGCGCATCAACTCGGGGGATCTTCCCATGTAGCTCCCATCCTGCTGGTGAGTGGCATCCGAATTTTTGCCGCGTGAACTCCGTCCATATTCTTAGCAGTTCAATGATGATGCGTATAGTTATCATCTCAGTTCATCCAAAAAATAATCATACATCATCATATCATCATATATATATATATATGAATAATTAGTTCACATAATAGTTCACTAACTTATATCATGTTATATCTCTACTTAGTCACCTCAAAATCCACCACTTCCCCCTTTTTGAAACGGCTGAGGTGCTGGCAGTGATCTTCGACTGCTACGGCAAGATCCGTTCCGGAATCACCGAGAAGGACGCGAAGGGATCGCGAAGGGAAGTCGTCCAGTTTTGTGGCTGGGACATTAAGCACAATAACCGAACACAACTATGGCTGGTTCTGGTGGTTTGGAACCATGGAATTTTATTTTCCATATATAATATATTGGGAATAATCATCCCAACTGACGAACTCATATTTTTCAAGATGGTTATTGCACCACCAACCAGCTATGGTAAATCACCATTTTTACTAGAGAAATCAACTACAAATGTCTCATTTTCAACCGCTATGTTAGTAACCACAAGGACTTGAGCCATGACTGAGTCAGAGGGTCCAAGAAACTGAATGCTGAAAAATGGCTGGTTGGTGGTTTGGAACCATGAAATTTTATGACTTTCCATATATTGGGAATAATAAGCCCAACTGACGAACTCCATCATTTTTCAGAGGGGTAGGTCAACCACCAACCAGCTTTGATCTGTTATGTGAAGAAGTTTGGAACAGATGTTTTGGTGTTGTTCTTCATTCTCGGAAGCTACACATCGATCTCATAGATACCACACAGCAGTACGATACAAAGTACGCAACTATATACATATTATACACACACACACACTTACTGCATACTCACTACATCTATAACCAGAGAAATTTAAAATTGCAACGAATCAGATTCCCAGTTTGGAAGTGGTGAAAAATTGCCATACCTCTAGGCTCTAGGGTCCTGGTATATCAATCCCATTATCCCACAACTGGGGACCAGGGTCAAAACTGGTAATTAAGATATCCAAAAAAAAACGCAGATGATTCCATTGTCATTTTCCATTTTCATAGGGGTTCATATATCATATCTGGTTGGTGGTTTGGAACATTTTTTATTTTCCCCAATAGTCGGGATGATGATCCAATCTGACGAACTCCATCATTTTTCAGGGGGTAGGTCAACCACCAATTATATATATATATATCTCTCTGTGAATATTTCAGGAATGCCATTTTAATGATGGCTCAAAATCATCGCACAACTGGATGATCATCCCCAAATGACTTGACCATACTGGACCCCACAAATGGGTTGCTTAATAATGCTTTATAATGATTAATAGCGGTTAAAAATGTCTTAAGAATGGTCAATAATGGTTCCAAATGGTTAATAATGGCTAATAACATCTAATAACGGTGGATAAGTACCAAGAGTAGGTTTCTCTTTTGAAGGTTTTGGTAAGTGGTACTCGGAGAATCATTCACTTAGTCACCGCTTAATCACCCCATGGGTAGAAAGTCACTTAAGTAGGGTTGTCCCATATATGGATATAAAAGTGATGTAAATAAGCGGAGCTTGACTATGTTTACCCACCGGTAACCACAAAAACTAAGTGGTATGATACGGTATGATCCTCAACGTACCCTCCACAAAACCAACATAGACATGGAAAGTTCATCATTTATAGATCATTTCCTAATGAAACACCTGGATTTACATAGCCCATGTTAGTTCACTGGATTTACATAGCCATGTTAGTTCACTCCGGTAAAATGTCAGCATGAAAACTGTGTCGCCCACTCAACGTTAGTTCCGTGCGCAGGACACATTGTGGACGACGTTGAGGCGACAATTCATGGCGCTGAGGTATATGAACCAGTGGCATGGCAGTGGTGTTGTTTGAAGTCAACCCCCACACGAATGGGTAAATTACAGCAACCTTACTGCGACCTCACTGGAATAATGGTTGATACGGGTAACTAGCCCAAAATAGCCCTAATTCAGGTTTGTGAATTACTATCATTTACCTAGATAGATGGATAGTAAGCCCTTGTAAACCTTGTTGTTGGTGGTATAAAGGCTCTTAATAAGCCTTTATCATATCGGGTTGAGTCGTTGCGTCCCCATGAAATAGGGCCTTTTGTTGGCTTCTTTTTCGGAGATTGGGAAGATTGGGATGGGGATTCTGATGGAAGTTGGAGAAACCATCAGAGAATGTTCAATGATTTCAATGATTTTAGGTGACTATGAATCAACCAACAAATGAATTCTGAATAATTTTTTTGTGATGTTTGATGCTGTGGATGGGGATGTTTTTTTTGTGCAAAGAAACAGAGGATTTCAGGACTTTCCACAACTGCTGACCGCTTGGTTTCTTTCAACCACCGTGGATTTTTGAGGGGACCCGGGTTTTCCTCCATCGCATCTGTTGTCATATGTCGACATATTTCATACAGATCAGATTTCTGTCTGGCTTTCCCAAGTTCCATCAACTTCCATCAACTTCCATCAACTTCCCAAGTCACCTCCCAGGTGGTATGCAACTTTGGACTTGCTCACGGGCATTAAGAATAGCAAGACCGAGAGCATCACCCAAGAAGGCGACGACTTTTATCGACTTTTGATCGGTGGAGCCTTTGGAGAGGATGAAAATCATGGCGGTTCTGTTTGGGGAAACCAGCATGGTTTTAGCTATGTTTAGCTATGTTTAGCATTGTTTGCAGGTTGAAGACATCATCATTTCTGCGGTGTTTTTGTTGGTAATTTTTGTTGTTTCGGACATGTTTGAAAAAATCATGTCTGACAGATTAAGAAAACTCGCCATGTTTTCCCAAGCGGATCATTCCTTCCCAAAGTTCTCAAGGCAAAAAATGTTGGTCGAGATTCCCATCTAAAGTGGGATGCAAAACCCTTTCCTTAAACCCTCCAGGCCACTGTGTTTTTTGGCAGTCCCTCTGTTCCATGTTGGCTACCTCCATTTTTTAAGCCACAAGAAGAATAATCAGAAAAAGTGGAGATTCTTGGAAATTGACCATCTGAATTTCATGGTATCCCGTGACAAAAATCTATCACTCCCTTATCATCCATGGCTCCTCACATTAAATCGCCCAACCCAAACATTCTCTTTGAAAGATCTCCACGGAACGCCGATACCACCATCGACCCACCATCGAAACCTTCGAATCAATGGGAGATCTTCAGGATCCAATTGATGGAGGTACGTAAACGTACCATATGTTTGGCCATATGAATTCTGGGGATATTCCCTGAAATTTAGGCCTGAAAAATAGGCCAAACATATATGGAATCGGTACATCCATCGACCGCCATCGACCGCCAGGCTTCCGCAGAATCTTCCACGACATCACGGAGGAACAGGTGGAGCAGATCTTCGAGCTCGCCGAGATGCGGGCCGTCAACGTCCCTCGGATGCTGTCGTTGCAGCCGTTGCGTTTTGCTGTCGGTGGTTGGGATGGCAAACCATAGGAAAACCATAGGAAAACCATAGGAAAATTGTGATTTAATGGGATTTATATGGGATTTGTATGGGATTTTGGATGTGATTTAGGATGGGATGGCAAAAATTTTATCCATTGTTGATCCATGTTTGGATGGAATGAGCTGTGAAAACCATGGTGAAAACGGAAAACGATGGTATTTACGATGGTATTTACCCCCGGAATATTGATATTGGGACTTTGTTTGAATTTTGATCGGGCAACTGGGTGAGATGGCTCCAGAAAAAAGGCCAGCAAAAAAAAGAGTAAAACTAACATGTGCCAAGTTTGCTCATGCAGTTGGACATGCACTTCATATACTTCCACATGGAAGTTGCACTGTTTAAACAGTGTAATCCGTTAAATCGTACACTTTGTGATGGACGGATGTTGATTTGCTGCTGCAGTTCACCAATTACTAACCGCAACATATCCCAGGTTTTCTTGTACTTTTGTGGTATTTGCTGTAGATACCACTGTGTTGACGTTACTTCAGATACCATCCACTGGTGAATCATCATGTTCTATCTGGAGACTGCCATGAATCAGGGATGCATCATTTTCAAACACACCCAAATGACAGATTCTTGGTTTACCCCATTATATCCCCATAGATTTGCATCAGATTCTTTCCAGAGTTTTCTATCCCCAGATTCTCCACCAACTTCACCAACTTCAACCCTCCACATGAATCGGCAGGTCCAGGTCGAACTGGTCGCCCCCTGCTACGCGCCAGGATACCATCAAGGGCCAACCCACGCTGCTGGGGGAGGCCATCGCCAGTATCCTGTTGGGCATCGATGATGTGCGCGATGGCATCCGCACCCTGCAGGCCATGGCTGATGGAAATAGACCCCAACATAACTGGTTGGTGGTTTGCAGAGAATCAGTTATAATCAGTTAGTAGTTTTAGATATCAGATAATTAGTGTTGGTGGTTTGGAACATGAATTTGATTTTTCCATTCAGTTGGGAATTTCCATCATCCCAACTGACTTTCACTCCATCATTTTTCAGAGGGGTAGGTTGAAACCACCAACCAGATAAAATTTGAAAGACACCCCTTTGTGAAGAATTGGGAGGGTTTAGTTTTTGGGTGGTTAGGTCTGCTGAAATCAGGATGAAATGATGTTTTGTGTTGTGATAAGATGGCGAAAATATGAAGAACCCATGGCATTTTTTGGGTGGATCCATGATTCATGCCTCCCTATATAGTATCTTGATTCATGTGGTGCAAAAAGGGAAACATGATGGGTGAAATGTTGGACACCATGAAAAGTTCTTCCCCTGGAATATTCAGATCTGAATACCCTCTGGTAAACTAACATAACTATGGAAAATCACCATTTTTAATGGGAAAATCCACTATAAATGGCCATTTTCAATTGCTATGTTAGTTTACCAGAGGGTACATGTACTTTATTTGTAGTGGTACTGATTCAGATAATATGCAGAGATCCGTTCCTTGCCGGTTTCGTCTTTCGAGGAATCCTGCAGGAAAATGCTTCAAACTGAATCAGGTGACTCAGGTTGAACAAGTAAACTGAATCCATGGAACAATAAATTAACCATACAAAAATATGGTACAGTGGTATATAAGTTGTACAATAGCAAACTCAATCAGGTTGATGGTATGGTTGATTTGAACATTGACTACATTGACTACATAATCAAGCGGCATTGACTTGGCTTGGTATGTTTGTCAGATGGATCCTTTGCATTGAAAGACATGAATGACTTGGCTGATCCTGATCACAGCTCGGGAAGATCATGGATACACCATGATACACCCAGTTCATTCTCCCAAAGTATTTCCAAGTTGGCCTGTTATGGCCTAATAAAGGCCTAACAGCTCTAACAATCAGCGTTCTTCAGTGGTTCCAGGACAAGAGCTACAAAGAGCAGAGGATTTGGTTGGAAGAATTCAAGGAACCTTTGACCGCCCCGGAGCCTGTTTGGGATTTGGGCGCCTCGTCGAGACGTCTCTGAGAAGCTGAGTTTTTTTGTTGGAGAAATGGGACTTTCGATGACTTTAGATCAGTTGCTTAAATCACTGTTTTCCCATGTGGATCGAGAAACGATGAGAAACGGATGAATTTTAGGTCACTTGTTTCAAAGTGGGTGGAGAAGAGTCCGAGCGTTACTGTGTTTCATAAATACAACCACAATCAAGCACAGAAGTTTACAAAGTTCTCATGTCCCGGATTCAGAAACTCTGGTTGAGGGCACTTGCAAGGTACAATCCCCTTTCAAGCATCGAATGACAAATTCCTCAAATTACCATCGAAAACTGGCCCCATTCAAAAGCCTATTTCGAGGGGGAAAGATCCATGGTGAAACATGGTGAAACATGGTGAAACTCAGCAGTTGAGGTCCCGATACCTACCAGATCGTGTCCACCACGGGCTGCGATGTCCGTGATGCTCCGGACATGACCTCACCAGTGGTCACCAGGTGTGGGATTTTTTCCTTCATCCTCGAAAATCAGGTACAGCATGGTACATCTAAAAGCAAGATTTGTGCAAGAAACATTTGGACACATTTGGATTTATCTTTATTTATCCAGCAAGTGAGAGTTTGAGTAGCAAAAAACTACTGGAAGTCAGGCAAAATCAGGCAAGCAGAAATGGAGATTTGAGCAACACACGTCGCCAGGCTGGCACAGAGAGATAAGGTGGAGGTGGTTCGAACCAAGGATTACTATGGAGGAACCTCGGCTCACTGGAAGATCCCAGGAATCATTTTTGGGTTTAGTAAACTACCCTCTGGTTATTTAACATAGCCGTGGAAGCCATGGCCCATAGAAATAGATGATTTTCCCAGCGAACTAAACCTCCATTTATTTCAGGGATTGTCCATGGCTATGTTAGTCATAACCAGATGGTCTGTTTGAATATGTTCAGTTCATTTGGGTTTGTCTGGAAATAGGGTATATTCCCAATTATAGCCATTTAATAGGGATAATGATCATTAACCATTGGGTTTAGGGGTACACTATTTTCAGACACACCCATTTTAGTTCCATAATTCACCGATCTAGGTGGATTACCACCAGAGATTTTTTCATGTCTTGGAAAAGGATGATTTTGGTGGATCGAATCAATCAGCAAGTGCTTGGAGTACCTGGGATGACCCCAAGTGCTTGGAGCTTTGACTTGCCACAGTTCTTAAAAACAACCCTGTGGTAAATGGATTGGCTGCGTTTGTGCGTTTGTGATGTGAAATTGTGTTTCCGATTGTTCAATCATTTCAATCCACCAGGGACGCCCTTTGACTACCCTGCCTTTGGCGCCAACAAAAAAAAACATCAGGGTCAAGCGTGTTTTGTTCAGTTGTTGTCAACCCCACCTCTGCACCAAGCGCCACTGCTATTTCAAAATGATTAATTGCACTTGATCCCGATCTCCCCGCTTGTTGATTTTATCATGAACTCTTCGACCCCAGTTCCAGGCTCAGCCATATATAGTTCCGAAAGTTATAAAGTCTTAGATATTCCCTCCACTATTTATTCCCCTCAGCCTCCTCATACTCTTCCTACATTCCCCTCCAGCTTGCCGTTTCTAATGCCCATGTCTTGTTTTGCTAATCATAAATGTTTTGTGTTTATATCTTATGTAAGTGATCCCATCCTCAATTCATATTAGCTTGCACCACCCATTCTATGCTAACATATTTAAACTAATTTTGGTTCTTTTGCAGAGAATCAGTTATAACTAGTTAGTAGTTTTAGATATCAGATAATTAGTGTCCTTTAACTCATTATAATTGATATTCTGATATTATTTCCATTATTGTATCTGATTTAGTGTTTTATCTGATATATAATATAACTGATATTAATTATATCCAACCAGTTATTCTATCATAGTCAATATTTACAGATCCATATACCCTCTGGTAAACGTTTACATAACGAACTGGAAAATCACCATGCTATAAATGGGTAAATCCACGAACTAAATGGGTAAATCCACTATAAATCACCATTTTACACCGTTTGATATATAACTGATATCATATACAATAGTTATCTTTAGTAGTTAAACTACTTATAGTTATATCTGTGGAATAATATACCCTCTGGTTATTTAACATAGCCATGGAAAATGGCCCATAGAAATAGATGATTTTCCCAGCGAACTAAACCTCCATTTATTTCAGGGATTTTCCATGGCTATGTTAGTCATAACCAGATGGTAATATATAACCTATACATAGCAATAACCATAGATTCTCCCATTAAATATGGGGCTTTCCTGTAAAATTTCCCTTAATCCAATCCATTGAGGTATCTAATGGGACATATGTTATATAGTTATAAACCCTATTAACTATAGTTATAAGTACCATAAACCATAGTTATTGGAGTTATAAACCAACTTATCTTTAGCTCGTTTTTTCACTCAGATCTTCTGGCCATTTCTGAACGCCCGAACTTTCAAAGGCGATGGCCTGCGGCGGCTCATGGGGCAGTTGGCGGAGCCCAACAGCGGCTGGATCCCCATCTTCGACCCCGAAACAGGCAGCGGAGCGGTGGTTTTTTAAGCGCTGGATTTCATGGGGGCAATTCCTATGGGAAATACACCTGGGTTCTAATTTGGTGGATTTTAGAGGGAAGAATTCGGAAGAACCATAAATGGCAACCAAACTTTAGAACGGCAGTTCTGCTTGTGAAATGAAGATCGGGCATCCACTAAGTGATCATCGGAAATGTGCTGACTTGCCAATCAGAATTCGGTCATATTTTTACCCATCACATCCTACCCAAATAGGGAGTGCTTTAACCACGATTTATATAGATTTGGCTCATTTATGATATGTACATTATATATTATATATATATACAATGTGAGGCCCCCGTTCGATAGCTAAGTTGGTGCCAATATCTCCAATTTCACTATGGTTTATGCTACGCAAATAACGAACTAGTGACTGGGGCGAACAACGGATCGTCCCTTGGTGCAGGCTACGCCTGGGCAGAGCTTTGGAAGGCCGGCACGCCGGCCAGCGATACGAAGCCCTTGGAAGCCCTCTGGTTCTTTTTTTCTGTTCGAGAAGTGGAAGAAATGGCCCATTTGTAGATGATATACAATTTTTGGTGTACTTATTTCAAAAAAAAAAATATGGATATATGGATCCATATGGTGATTTTCCATGGCGAAGTGTTAAATTACTAGGTGATGAATACTACATGTTAGCGCGATTCTCATTCCCAACTGTTATGCGTTACAACCCCATAGAACTTTCGGCAGGGCTCATCATGGGCAACGAAGCAACCATCATTTGGAGCCTCAAATTTAGGCTTATCATCCACAGTTTGGTTTTGTACTCTGGATGATACCATCTCAGCTTCAGCTGCACCTGTTTCATTGCTCCATTCGTGTCCATTCTGTCAGCCTCATCAAAGGTCAAAAAGTTGCTTGGGGGGCCCATGTACGCTCACGCATCGCAATGGCTTAGGAATTCAGGTTTCGGGCTACCCCAAAAAAACACCACATTCTCTCATGTCACACTTCACATGGAGCTCAAAAACAACATGCCATTTCAAAACAGGAACATCATCTTCCAACCCTCTGTTTGATGAGTGTTGCCACTCCCATCTGCCGCAGGATCCAAAGATCAAAGAACCCGACTTCCCGGGCGTTTACATCATCCAACACGTCCCTTGTCCGCGGCAGCTGCATCAAAGTGGCACCAAATTGGTGAGGCATTTTGGTGACGATTTGTTCAACGGAGAGGGAAACACCAATCTCGGGTTGTGTTGTAATCCTGCATGGACTGTCACATCCTGTGTTTTGGATATGTTTTGCTACTGAATTCTTTGGTTTCATGTTGGATAACCTTATGGTCAGAATTGGTTTCAAGCGACAATTTTCAGCACACCACATTTCAAAGGGCAACAGTCAACCCGTTGAACTCCTATCACATTTTAACTCAACATAAATCAACTAACTCCTATTTAAAATTATCTAAAAACAACAAAAAAACATAACTGATTGGTGGTTTGGAACATGAATTTTATTTTTCCATATATTGGGAATTTCATCATCCCAACTGACTTTCACTCCATCATTTTTCAGAGGGGTAGGTTGAAACCAACCAGATAAATATGGATAATCTAGGATATTCAATTAGAGGTTTATGATACCATATGATATTTCACAACATTAGATACCATTTTTCATGATAGCATTTTAATATGATAGGTTGAAACCACCAACCAGATAAATATCATATAATCAACAAACGAACATCACGTTGTTTTCCTCCAAATTCTCCACGGTTTCACCAAGGAGAGCGCCATGGTGCGCACGGACATCTCACTGACCTCGCCGGAGCTGACGGAATTGCCCCAGGGGACCATGGTGAACGTCGTGGAGGTGGTCTTGGCAGCTCGTCCATGAAATCAATGGGTGGCATGGCTCATATCATCTTCCAGAAGCATAGATGTTTTGGGGGATTTAACTTACATCTTGAAAGTCAAAAAAAACATATATGTGTTTCTTAAAAACAATGTTTTTTCTTCCATATGTTTTCCCTATCCCATGACGGATCCATGGTGCTGGGAGAAATAAATGCTAACAACAATGGGGTATATATATATATATATATTGATGGGATCCATGGCACACCATATATAGCAGCACCATGGATCCGTCATGGCTTATACTGTTAGTTATGGTTACGAATGGGTTATATTTGAGTTAGTTTTTTGGTTAACTATGGTTAGTTGTGGTTAGTTGTGGTGAAAATGGATGTTAATGGATGTTACACAATCCTTTTCCATCTCTGTGAATATCTATGATCTGAATAGATCTGAATAAAATGACTAGTTGTTACATAAGTTATCCATAGTATCAGTTATGTTCATAACTATATAAAATAACTATGGATAACATATATCAGTTATGGATAACCATTAAAAACAAACTATAGGTATCCAGTAAAAATAGTAAAATCACAAGTGACTTATATAATTTAACCATCAACGGCATATTCACCTCAATGGATCTTTTTTCTTTTAAAGTTTAACAAAATATGTGGGATTCACCAAGAAAAATATGATGGGTTAACATTGGGTTAACATGGGTTCACTGTGAAAAATTGGGAGTAAATGATGGAAATTGGGGGGGTTGACCATTTAGAGAAATATAGTGGCTTAACATGAGTTGACCTAACGAGGGATTTGCTGGGATAAGTCTTATTTTGGAACTGCGCCATTGGAGGTTCAAGCAAGAACATATGGTGAAACGACAGGAGTCAGGCAAAAAAAAATGGGGTTGCAGTGAGGGGTTCACTTAATTTTGGCAGCTTGAAATGAATATAAATGAATCATCAAGGCCACCAGTCATAGAATACACTGGTAGTATGGTAAGTTCACATGAGTTGACCATCAACAAGTGGGGGGAGTCATCTTTTTTCCAGTGAGTTCAAAGATGTGTAAACCGTCACCAGCTGAAAATGATGGGCACATCTTGGTGCCTGGCGTTGGTCGCTTTTCCTTTGGGATGTTGGAGGATTTTTACCGGCCAAACATCGGGTGGAGTGGATTTGCTGTAAAAAAACTTGAAATGTCTCATGATCCTCTGTGGAAATATGGGTGTGAACCAACGCATGGATCTGTACTCACCAGAACTGTTGAGATTATGATCTGGAGGCATATCTCATCGTACCTCATCTATGTCTATATACATATTACATATTTCTTTTTAAATCCTTCTATTACCTATCCTTTATCCCGATATTTATATGATAATATTTACCTTACATTGACATTTGAAATGCCAATTCCATAGATGTTTTCATAGCCTGGAGGTTTGATATGCCCCTTTCTCTCTGAGGATTACTGCGATGAAGAGACCACGGCCCAGCGGAAGCGTGGACGTTTGCAGCCGCTTGCCATTGATCAATGGATGTTTTCGTTCTATTTGTTTCAAGAGGAAACATCAATGTCCAAAAACATGAAACATAGAATATCATTTAAAATGTTAGATCATGGTGAAAACCATCAATAGCTGTTCATCATGAAATTTACTGTTTTTTTTGTGGTTTGACGGTAGCATCTCCTCAAAACCAATGCCGGGCATTGAGAGGGGAGTGGAGACTTTCTTGGGCGAAGCGATTGAATCGATTGAATGCTTGATGAAAGTTGGTGATATAAAGTTATATATTTCCCATGAAATGATGAAGTTTTGCTGCAACTTAAAGGTTTATTATGTCATGATGGTTGATAATGGTTGTGTACTAGGAAGTTTTACTGCTGGTGACCCATAGAACTTGGACTAGAATATACCATCCACCTGTAAAGCATCAGAGTCATTAGAAAGCCTTTTTTTGACCATGTTTAACCAGTATTAAAAACCATGTTCAACCATTATCAACCATCACCCACCATAATTAAACCACCAGAAACCATTGTAGACCATTGCAGACCATTACAATGTGGGGCCCCCCAGTGATGTTTGTTGGTTTATAAACCCTATTAACTATAGTATACTATAGTTATAAGTACCATAAACCATAGTTATTGGAGTTATTGGCACCAACTGAACGCTATCGAACGGGGGCCCCACATTGTAGATATCTCCACCATCAGGTCACTCAGGTCACAACCCCAGCCGCGAGGCACCCTGATGGCTGGATCTCCCTGTTGGACCGCGACACGAATTATCGCTTCGCGGAACGGGCCAAGATCCAGGAACCCTTCGGAAAGTGGGCGCCTGGGGCATGGAAATGCATGGAAGATGGCAGGAAAATGAGGGAAAGGGGGTTGTGATCTGGGGATGAATCTCGTGCAGTAAACTCGTCACTGGAAGACTTCGGCAGAATTTTGTGGCTGGCTTCGTACAGGGAAATGAGGCTGCGCTAGGGCCTAGGGTCTTGACATGTCTTGACTCCCCAGTTTCGTGATCCGATTTGGGAATTGAGACATTTGAGCCATGGTGTCGTGATGTGTCGTGGTCACGAGCGTTTGGTCTACGGCTTGGCCATGTGATATATATCTTTGTTTTTGGGAGTTGTGTCAATCTCGGTGTCAATTGGTTTTATATATATATATGTGTATATATATATATATATTATACACATAAATCACAGAAAATGCCGAGATCTTTACATTGGCCAGCATTATTGAGTCATGTATAGCCCGGAAAACACCATGCGAAACTCGGAAGTTCCAGATGTAGATGAGCATTATATGCTCATCACCATCGGATTGGTCAACTTTCCACGGTCAGAACCGGATGAGATGATCTCCCCAAGCAATGCCTATCTGGTTGGTGGTGACTGGAACCAGGGAATTGATGACTTTCCATATGTTGGGAATGTCATAATCCCAACTGACTTTCATATTTTTTCAGAGGGGTAGGCATACCACCAACCAGCTATATGAAGTGGAGTGCTATATTTCAACCCTGAACTAATCGAGCATCCATGGTTATTGGCTTACGAGCCTCTATCATAGTCAGATTTACTAGCGCCAAATACTAACACTGAGAAAAACAACGAACCGAACTATCAATCTCATCACTTCAGGTAGTGTCATTTAAAAATCCATGTCTGTTTCTTGAACTCCACGATTCTTGCGGGTTCATACACCATAGTATCCCTATCTTATCCTTTTTGATATATACCCATATAATATTATATTCTCATAGTATCATAGTATATCATAGTATCATATATTTTCTATAAATATATCATATAAATATATATCATACATATCATACATATGATCAATCATTTATTATACATACCTATATATATATACGGGTAACCATAGAATTCCCGGAATATCTATGATCATATGGGTATATGTGTATAGGTATATATATCTATGAATCATACAATGTGAGGCCCCCCAGTTATAAGTTGGTTTAGATTCACCCCAGTAACTAGTTCGTTATTTGCGTACCATAAACCATACTTATTGGAGTTATTGGCACCAACTGAACGCTATCGTGGCCGGGGGCCTCACATTGTATATATATATAACATATCAATATTCAACATCCCTATATATATATCCCATAGGATCCATGTATGGTGTATATATATATATGCTAACAAAAATGGGGTATATTGATGGGATCCATGTTACCATATATGGCAGCACCATGGATCCTATGGGTATATATATAGGGATGTTGAATATTGATATGTTGAATATTGATGTTGAATATTGATATGTTATATAACCATAGAATCCACGGAATATCTATGATCATCTGGGTGTATATATATATGAATCATACCTACCTACATATATCATAACATCCCCGGCAGACTCGATCACCGAGGTGTCCAAGAAGGACATGGAACTCACAGTGGAACCCAACAGTGCTGAAGCCTTGAGCACCGTGCAGGTGGCTCAAAATGGGGCGATGGAAGGCGTTGCGAAAGATTGGGAAAGTGATGAAATCTATGGGGAATTCTGAGGATTTCTGGGGATTTATGGGGAATTCTGGGGATTTATGGGGATTTAGACTGATTGAGAGTAGGTATAAGAAGAACAAAAGGGGATTTAGATGGATTTTGAATTTAAAAAAATCAAAACACTGTAAGGAATAGAATTTGAGTGGGGTAAAGCATCGATCCCAACTCGTTTTTTGGATTTCTCTCATGCGATCGGGGATGGGTTAAAGATGTGGTACCGATGAATTTTGGTTTAAACCATGTTTTTTTTTTGGTGGGGTCTTGAATGAATTTGATCCATATCCATGATGATCATTGATGATCCATGTTCCCAGTTTAAGCATGTTTAAGCAACAGTTGACGGATTGTTGGTTGGGAATGTTTTGTAACTGAGGTCTACGAGTATTGGGTAAAACCAAAGCTCATACATTTAGTCCACTTATATCCAATATAGTCCCATTTAAAATCCCATCTATATCATATCAGACAATCCCAACGGGAAGGGGCCACCAGATAGGTAAGTTGATTTATAACCAGCTATAGTTGGATGGATGCATGGAGGAGATTCCAACGCACCCTGGGGGGGGACTTCTTGTATGTTATACCTCCATCTATAATCAGATTGTAACGGAATAATGCTAGAATTCCTAAAGATATCTACACATCTCCCTAATTCCAGAATACGGTAATATAACTTGTTACATATTTATTTTCATGACTAAGCCCATCTAATATAGATATAATAATCAGAAGTATCTTACATATTTAAAATCATCGGCTTGTTATGTCTTAAAAAATGTGCAAATGCGCTTAGTCATATAGTTCTGATATTATCTATATTTATCTATATTGATAGATGGGATGATAAGATCTATATCATGGGATTTTCCTCTTCATATTTATCAACCTATATTGAATTCAACATGACTATAATGATATTATCATATATATCATTAACCACCATTAAACCACCATATATATATCATGGTATAACCACCATTAAACCACCATGTTTGATGGTATATACCTTGATGGGATGGGGCTTGTTATGTCTTAAAATCCCTTTTGGAAATCCATCGCTTCCGCTTCCTCCCAGGATGGCGAGATGGTGGAGATCGTCGAGATGCGGCTGGAATATGCCCAGGCGGTCGCGAAACCAATGGTAGTCATACGAAATAAGGCTAATACTAATACAATAGTAATATGTTATAGAAATATTAAACAGTAATATATTATATTATATATATATTACTATATATTACTAAATTATATCAATATAATATATTTACAGTAATATTTAGTAATGTATATATATATTATATATATCAATATCATGATAATAGTAATATGATAGTGATAATTGATAGTATGTATAATGACAAACGATAGTAATATAGCGAATATAGTGCATTTACGATGTTTTTCACGATGGTGATCATAATAGTAATAGTGTAGCATATAATAAGTGAACATGATATATTGATAATCCTAGTGATAATCATGGTGATAATGATCATAATAATGATGACAATGATCATGATAATATTAACAATATGTGTAGTTGATCCGCGTTTATTTGGGGTTCCACTCGTACTCCACTTTGGAGTCGTTCCCACAATGCTTGGGAAGCTGCATTGGCTAGATTAAATCTTGATTCCCATTTTTCTAGGGTCACAACAACCACTTTTGGATCGTTCAACCACCATTTTTACAACCTCACTTGTCGTTACAAGGGCATATCATTGACACCCCATAGTTGATAGTCAAAGACAAGAAGAAACAGTGACATTTGTTCAGTTTTCATACTCTTAAAAAATCTAAACATATCCAAATGTTTTGGATGGTCAAAACTTGAATACCCAAGTGACATAAGTGTGATGTGTTATCATTACCACTTATTATACCATTATAACCTCAACTTTTTTTTATTGGATTAGATTGATAAATAAACATATATTGCCTCTGGTAATTTGTTACATAGCTATTAAAAATGGGTGATTTAGTTCGTGGATAAAAACCCATTGATAGCATGGTGGATCTTTCCAGTTCGTTATGTTAGCCCGTTGACCAGGGCCAGGAGCATCTCTTTGGTCTCACGAAGATGGGAGGCCGGGGGAACTGTGCTGATCGTTGGGGAAGATTTGGCAGGATACCCTCTGGTAATTTAACGTAGCTATTGAAAATGGCCATTCATAGTGGATTTTCCCATAAAAAATTGTGATTTTCCATAGTTATGTTAAATTACCAGAGGATATGTTGGGGAATTGATACTGTAATTCTATGAAATTTGGAAGAGTGGGATTGCTTTTGGATATATATATATATATATATAATTCACTTAAATTTGGATCTGAATTGGATAGTTGTTGCTGGGATAGTTTTTAAAACATGGATACCCAGAGGATCTAATGTACGCTAATATATCTCCAACATTCAGCAATGTCATTGATTGCTGCTTACAATTGCGTTTACAGGCCCATGGACATAGAATGAATTAACATGATATACTGGTTGGTGTTTGGAACATTTTTTCCATCTGTTGGGAAGAATCATCCCAACTGACGAACTCATATTTTTCAGAGGGGTAGGTATACCACCAACCAGTATAGAGGTTCTTTGTTTTCCAGTGCCATGTTTGGAATATTTATGGCAGATATCACTGGAGATGGGACAGGAAAGCCATGGAAACCTTGGAGGAAAGCAACAAGAAATACGTGGACTCACTTTGACTCACTGATACAACAAAGTGAAGCAGGCCGCCTACTGATACATGATACATGGATAGGGGATGGACATCCATAAGCAAGGACTATATATATATACATAATACATATATATATATATATTATAGTGTAAAATAGATTGCAAACACCATGTTCGAAAGAGCATAATCATTCATAATACATACTAAATGATGCTACTGTGAATGGCTGATTTGTTTCCCGTCATTCCATCCATGTAGCCTCAGTACATCTCCATATTCTCTACAGCTACCAGCTATTCCATATTTGGTTCCAAGAATTCCATTGGTTCAATGGGAGATCTTCAGGATCCGATTGAGGACAATAAATGTTTGGCCTATTTTTCAGGCCTAAATTTCAGTGAATATCACCACAATTCATATGGCCAAAAAAATATGGTACTAACGTGCCTCCATCTGTTGGATCCTGGAGATCTCCCATTGATTGGTTGACTGCTGTTGTTCTTGTTTTGTCATGATTCGTATCACTGTATCCAGCTAGGTCTCCCTAAAGGCTGATGGTTGACTAGTGTTTTTTGTTAAGGATTCCATTACCCTCTGGTAAACTAACATAGCTATTGAAAATGGCCATTTATAGTGGATTTACCCATCGAAAATGGTGATTTTCCATAGCTATGTTAAATTACCAGAGGGTATATTCATCCTACTTCTGTCGAAAGATTTACACACATCATTTCTTTCCCCATTAATTTATTGACCCCACTTATCAGGGACGAATAGATGACCCTGCCAGTTGTTCTTCAGTTCATTTATCATGAGAAGTGATATGGAGTGAGTTGCGAATAACTTTCCCATTGTTCAAACGCGGCAATGGAAATCCACCATTAACTAACATAGCTATTGAAAATGGCCCATTTATAGTATCCCTCCCCCCTTTGCTAATGTACGGTAGGGGGGGGCCTAGCTAATGTACGATACTTTTCCGTACATTTCTCAAAGGCTTACCATATGATTCCGTACATTTTTTTGGGGGGGGGGCGCAAAC
>Ga0126342_10000693_pt1 | contig 40082 bp, 32 predicted proteins | sample Cyp1metagenome_FD_92528 | JGI IMG/M metagenome (GOLD analysis project Ga0126342, IMG submission 92528) | Coral microbial communities from Lord Howe Island, Old Settlement Bay, Australia - Cyphastrea 1 metagenome | ecosystem: Host-associated > Invertebrates > Cnidaria > Coral ...
TATGTGTGTATGTGTGTATGTGTGTATGTGTGTATGTGTGTATGTGTGTATGTGTGTATGTGTGTATGTGTGTATGTGTGTATGTGTGTATGTGTATATGTGTGTATGTGTGTATGTGTGTATGTGTGTATGTGTGTAGGTGCGTATGTGCGTATGTGTGTACGTGTGTATGTGTGTATGTGTGTATGTGTGTATGTGTGTATGTGTGTATGTGTGTATGTGTGTATGTGTGTATGTATGTATGTCTGTCTGTATGTATGTATGGATGCATGCATGCATGTATGTATGTATTTATGTATGTATGTATGTATGTATGTATGGATATATGTATGGATATAGATGAATCTATGACTGTATGCAGCCATGGCAAGTCTTAGGGAGCCCACCACAACATGTTGTTGTTGGTTGCATGCTACATCTCCCTCCGCTACTTTGAACGAAACAAAACCGTAACAATAACTTGCCATTTCACCAAAGGGACAAACCAAAACAAGCTCGAAGAAAACACAACTTTTGCCCAACACGTTTGCAGAGAAATAAATGCTCTAAATTTTGATGGTTAATCACTATTTATTCCAACCATCATGGGTATAAACTTGACGGTTAAATCATCTTCCATGGTATCAGGCACACCCAAATTATCTTGATGGTCATATATCCAAGATACCGACTATATCCGATTACACCTGACACACCCATAGATCCCAACAATCAACACATTATATTCAGTAATATCCCGTTCTATCAAGTTATATCCGCTTTATATCCTCAGTTAAATCACCATGGATGTTTTTGTGGGTGAGTTTTCACCATTTTACCATGTTTTTTTGTGTGGCTTCACAGATGAATTCCGTATACAACAATATTGCCAGATGGTATTCTCCGTATATTCCCATATAGTCCTTGAATTCTCCACATATTTCCCATATTTTTTTGTATTGTATTAGTATTTAAGTATATATATATATATAATAAATATATAATATTGTTTTTGCTACATTTCCCATACATTCCTTGAAGTTATCATATATTTCATATATATATATATACACATATTCTCCATATATTTCTCATCCAGCGTTTCTTCAAGCCATCCACCAACCCAATCTCCAAGGCTCGACAGTGGCTGGTCATCCATCCTTCGTGCCTCGTGGACATCTTCGAAGCGAAGTTCCAAGTCTTTGCCCCGCAGCGTTTTTGGGTCGCGAAGAAACTCCTTGCGCTGGTCGATGGTCATTGGATTGCCGCATCTCTATGAAAATGGTACCTCATCAACCATCATTTATGACCCGCATCTCTATATTTATCATTTGTTCTTTTTTCCAAGGGGTATGGGATTACTGGTGATTTGTTATATTTCTTCGTGAGAATTTTACTTTTTTAGGTGGTGCCCACAATTATTTACGTCATGAGCGAAAGGTGATGGCATTGAATAATTCCACAGTGAAATTGGAACATCCGTCCTTGCAAGGAAGTCAGAAGGACACGTGGGCGCTGTGGGCGCTGGCGCTACACGCGGAGCTGCGCTCATCGCCCCAGCAAAGGCCCATGGTCGCAGTATTTATTCATGTTTTATTCATTTTTTGATTGTATAATCATGTCTATTCAAAAGTCATTCATGACCAAGTATAGTTGTATTGTTTATGCATCTTTGGCATAAGATCCCTTACCTGGAAAACAAGTTGTTTTGAACATGCAACCTGTAATGTTCAAACAAGATCCAACATGGAGGAAAACAGAAAAGATATCAACCGAAGGATTTGATTGTGGCAAGTTGGCACAGTTCATCCCACAAACGGCCTAAGAAAACTGGGACCTGGGCCAAGCAACAGAAACTCCCCAAATAACCAGGATACTGAATGGTACTTCAATAAACAATTTTCAGGATACGATAGTTCACTATATTATATATACCCATATGCTCCATGTATGGAATATTTACCAACATTTGCCCTAATAATCGCCCAAATGTAGGTAAATATACCATACATGGAGCCATGGTGCTGCTATATATGGTAACATTTACCATCAATATAGCCCCAATGTTAGCATATATACCAGCACCATGGATCCTATGGGTTATATATCATATTATAATATTATATAAGTCAGCTGGGTAGGAAACTTACCGACATCTTTGTCGCAGTCAGGTGGGCCGAGGCTGTGTGGTCCCCACTGCCAAACGGCTGGCTGACCTGTCTGACTGTAAAACATGAAGCCGTTGTGAAACTTGGTCGGTTTTCGGATGTTTGTTTTGGGGGGAACCTGTTACCCTCTGGTAAACATACAAAAAGCTATTGAAAACTGCCATTTATAGTGAGTTTTCCCTTTAAAAATGGTGATTTTCCATAGTTACGTTAGTTTACCAGAGGGTATTTCCAATGGTTCAAAGTTCAAGACCAAGACCTATCCCCCTTAGTGTTCAAATCGCCCTGTGACGGGTGAGGCGATTTCCACGGTGCAAGGCACCATTGGTTCTTGAGTTTGAGAGGGATGTCCATCTCGTAGTAGAAGTGGGCCAAACAGGTATATGGACAATCCCAAAGCAAAAAACAACAACAATCCATCTGAGAAGTTCTGGGGGCCAGACTTCAAATGTTTGACCCATCACCAGCCAGTTTGTGGTTGAATCCCATGCTATTCCAGGGGATGTCCCCACATTTTATAGGCAAAATCTCCGAACTTCAGTGGTTGAACATCATTGTTTCACATCTTAGGAGTTGAAAAAATACTAATTTAGTTCCTGGTTCGACAAACATCCTATTTTGCTTGGGTGAAAGGTTCGTTGAATAAATTCATATTTTGGGAGTTGAATATCCCTTTAAAAATTTGAGTAATGTGTTATTCTTGAGTAATGTGTTATTCAGTGCCTTGGACATCATTTTTTTTTTATCTCAGCGGTTGACTTAGCAAAAATGGTTCTGTTGATTGGCTGAAAATCCTGTTTTGGTTCTTACCACATCGTATAGTAATGCAACATGGCACAACACAACTACGGACAATGGCCTATTTAAATCGATGACTTACCAAAATTTCCAGAGGCTGTTGAATATATTAACTGAAATTCAAATACAAATTCATGTATATACATATATATATTACTTTATTACATTACATTACATTATATTATATTATACTGTATTATATTTGTATATTACATTATATATGTACATGTAAATGTATATGATATATACCATACACAATGATTTGCCTCTATATATTATCATATGTTCCATATTTCAGATCCGTTGATCTCTCTTTCTCCCGGTCGGGGCGCATGCCAAAGTCGCCGTTTCTTCCTGGCGCGCGAAGAAAGCGCTGGAAGCGCTCGGGTCCACGGCTGTAAATGGGATGAATTAACTCCTGTAACTGAGGGGAAAAAAAAACATGGATATACCCTCCAGTAAATTAACATAGACCCTGGTAGATAGAGGTTGGAAGATTAGTTTCCTCTAAAAATTGGTGATTTTCAGGGTCTATGTTAATTTACCAGAGGGTATCATGGATATAACTTTGATAAAACAGTTTAATGGGATAATAACTATAACTAAGGTGATATATCATGAAATAATTGGTGATATATCATGACATAGTCCCATTTATAACTGGTATTTCGGGCCGTAGCTGTATTGAATCGGTTTGAATCGCATATTATGGCGTAGCGAACATGTTGATCGGAGGGAACAAAAGAAAATGTGTGAAATGAAAAAAATGACTATTAGACTATGTTAAGAGCTGGCAAGATAAATTAATATAAATGGGCTAATCTATACTTGCTAAATCTTGCTAATATATGTATAATTGTATATATGTATACATATATATATATATTAGGATGCAATTAGTTAGGATATCCTAAGCGATATATCTATGTTAGTATTAATGCTAATCACTTAGGATATTGTTTACCGTTTTCACTTGCTTGGGGGCCTTTAAACTAATCTAAAACCAACCGCAACTGCATGTAGAAGTCCATTAACAACAGCCAGTGCGCTCCGCTACCTGAATGGCAAAGCAACCCGGACTCTCACCATCAGCCACATCACACAATTTGCTCACTACCATGTCATGCGCCTGCAATTGAACTTCCTGAATTGGGAGTGGTACTCTTGAAGGAGATATATATATATATATATATATACATCCATAAACTTGCAGGATATGTGTATTCTTATATATATATATATATGTATGCCTCATCCCCCCTGCGTTCTTGGTAGCTTCGTCCCCAACCCGTTCTTCCCCTTGGATCCCCCACTGCGATGGTTTCCAACACTTCCTCCTCGTTCGGCAGAACAATCACCGTTCGCCGTCCATCCAAGGTGAATTCACTCCCTGTGGCTGCCAGGGCGTTGTGCAAAGATCTTCACATATCATCTAATATGGGGGTTTCCATACATGGGGGTACCCCAAAATGGATGACTCAATCCATGAAGGATCCTATCAAAATGGATGATTTAGGGGTACCACCATTTTAGGAAACTTCCATAAATAAAAAAAAAGTATATATATATAATATAATTAATATAATATAATATATATATATATATTTATTATATTATATATTATATATTATATATAATATATATATATATAATATATAATATATAATATAATATATATATATATAATAATATTATTATTATATATATATATATCAAGAGAACAAACTGGGCATAGGGTTCTAAGTTCCAAGATCGGCTGGATTGGCCAAATTAATGGCCGAAGGTTCTCCTCTTTGCTGCTGCTGTAGTCTCGGCCGGTTGAACACGAAGAATCTCCTTTGAAAGCGCGCTGTACTTCGTTCTCTGAGAGCAAGACCAAATCAGCTGATGAACTGGCAAGCGTTGGCAAACTTGAAAGACCACCATTGTTGCTGAGTGACAAGCAAGATAATACCCAGTATGCATGTGGAAAGGGCTTTCGCGCAGGAGCTTGCGAATGGTACGCCGCGAAGACGGCCCAAGTCTTTGAGTCGTCCTACACCTTCCTTCATTACACGTGCAATGGAAGATGATAATTCAAAGCAAATCCACAACCAAATGGTACCAAATGTAAGGCCGTTTAAGCAAACGGTTTCCCGGAGACTGTGAATTGAACAACCTTTTTTTTACGGATCTGGGTTCTTTGAGCTCACTACTTAAGTTATCCAAATGCCCATCTCATTGCATGTGTCGCACCAAAATTTTCAGACCTCGCGGATAGTTGTTCCATGTGCACGGAAAAGGCCCTAAACTACTAAATCATCCAATTTAACGACTTGACCCAACGACTTGACCTAATTCCTACCCAATGGTTTTAAAGTTTAAAAAGTTCAAAGTTAAAACCACATTCTCCTCATATGAGTTGGATAAACCATAATTAAACATGGATAAACCACATATAATCCATAGAATCCATAGAATCCATATATGGATGGTTTATCTATTGCTTTGCTTAGATAAATTGAGCTATCCCTCCCTTTTACAGACAATCCCCCCAGGACTCACCAATGACGACTGAGTGACTACTGATATGTCCCAGTTGCTAGTTAGCTGCTAGCTGCTAGTTGAATCCCCAGCTTTGATGATCACCAAGAATCAAGCGTGGCAATGGACATTCCACAATTTAGAGATGTTCCGATTGAATCCATGTACCCTCTGGTAAATCACCATTTTTAATATGTAAATCAACTATCAATGGGACATGTTTAATAGCTATGTAACAAATTACCAGAGGGTATAGATATGTAGTTCGGGGATTTTCCAGCCACGTTTCATTACCAGAGGGTATTGATCCATCTCCAAATGCCAGGACTTGGTTTCACAGCCGGTGAAAAATCCCACAAGTTCAAAATAGACAGTTCAAGAGTTAGGGACTCCAAAGAAACAAGCAACTGATCCAAACAACTGAGGATATAAACTTCTTTGGCTAAAACAGAAAAACATGTGTGTGATTCCAGGAGAAATAGATGTGTATACATATATATATATATATATATATGTATTACATATGGCCCAGCATGTTTTATTTCCAGGAACCAATCCAACGTCAGGGTACCATTCTTTGACACATACCCGTGATTTCGTAATATCGTCTGGTAAATTCGTCCCACTGACCACAGGCCATGTACCCTTTGTGAATTTAACATAACTATGGACTAAATAAGTGATATGTTAAATGGGAACTATATTCAAATAGGTTAAATGGATCTAAATGGTATGTTATGGATTGTTATGGTATGTTAATTAATATTCAATGAGGAATCATCGAACTAAATGGGCCAGCTAAATGTTATAGCGATGTCAAATTGCAAATCTATCCACTCAAATGTTTGCTGTAAACACTCAATATGCCCATGTTTACTGCTTGAATCCACGCGGACACGATCCTGATTTGGGTCCATGAAAATACCTAATGACGTGACCCATTGACTGTGGGTCATGGAGAACACCATGGCACTGACTCCAATTCCAGATACCCTCCAGTAAATGAACGCAAACCTTTGAAATTGCCGATTCTATGATTGAAGTTTCCCTTTCACCAAGCTCTATATGGCAGTGTGTGAAAACCTTGTACCCCTGTAGTTCACATCAAAATAGCTGGGATTTATGGATGTTCATCCCATTAAAAAGGGTATTTTCATAGGTATTGATCCATAGCCATATATGATAATGGATGGTTGAATCCCATATAAATGGATGATAAATGGATGATAAATGGATGATAAATGGATGATATTGGATGGTTGAATCCATATCTAACCATCATCGGCCTTCGACCAGGTCACCCAGCTTGAAATGCCCCGCTCGAGCCCTACACGCCTGGTGCGGCTCTCCGAGCGCTCCGCGGAGCGCGACCTGGGAGGTGATGACCCCATTTCCCTGCAGACCCCCTTAAGTTAAAAGGTGGTGCCCCCGTTTTTATACCGTTTTTTGTTCAATTTCCTCAATAATGAATCCCACACTATACAACTATATTCTATGATACCATCTATATCTATATCGTATATCTATATCATCTACAATAATCTGGAGGCCTAAGTCATGGGGCTACCTGCATCCATAGATCCGCCTCGCCACGTCGTGCTCAAGGTGCATAGGACGGTGCTCAAGGTGCATAGGACAGCAGGGGTCCAGGGGCATGGCTGGTACCTGGCTTCGAGGATAGCTGGTGAATGTAAATATTCCACCAAAACCATGGGAATAACATGGGAATAACATGGAAGAATGACATTTGTTGACACATCCTCATTTTATGAAATGATGCTAATGACACTATGGATAAGAATGTCTAGGATACTGCAACGGCAAGTGTAAAATATTGTGTGTATATATATATATCTGCAAACAACTATCCATTGCTAGAATTAAACCCAAGTTCAAGGGATTATTTATCTGAACAAATCTACATTTGGGAGATGAAGATTAAAATATGATGAAGATATCAAATGATATCATAATCATAATGATGTCCGGCGTCCCGTGGCTTTTGACAACTATCCCTTGGCAAAATGGCCGTTGATAAAGACATTATGAACATGCTAGAACCAACTCAGTGATCATACCCTCTGGTAAACTAGCAAAGCTATTGAAAATACCCCATTTATAGTTGATTTACCCATTCAAAATGGTGGTTTTCTATAGTTATGTTAGTTTACCAGATGGTAAAGTTTTGCAACATCTCCACACTCATCAGCGATTCTTGATATCTGATTAGCACAGTGTTCATTCGGTCATCTGGGTCGTCTGGGCGCTTCTGACCCGAGCGATGAATTCTCCCGATGCGAATCCACAATCCACGATGGATAAAACCTGTGAAATCCACTGATGAAAATCATTTCAATGAAGATCGACTTTGGCTATGAATCTTATTTTCATTGGATTGGTTTTGTTGGGAAAATCTTAACCGGAAACCATGGTTTTTACCATTAAATATGGTGGTTTCCTGTAAATTTCTCCTTAAACCAATCCACTGATTTTTAGTCTTATCTTTGCACCATTTCAATGGCACCATTCTTTCGAAACCAGTGCCGTCCCAACCGCACCGCACGCGCCTCGGCGGCCTTGCGCACCCTGGCCAGCCGCAGTCCGCGGTAGCCGCGGTAGCCGCGGTAGCGACTGGTCGAACTCAGCGACTGACGAAGATTCATGGTATAGTTACAATGTGAGGCCCCCTGCCACGATAGCGTTCAGTTGGTGAACATAACTCCAATGTCACTATGGTTTATGGATGTTTATGGTATTTATAACGAACTAGTTACTGCGAATCTAAACCAACTTATATCTTGGGGGCCTCACATTGTACTAATTGGTGGTATACCTACCCTGAAAAATGATGGAGTTCGTCAGATTGGATCATCATCCCAACTATGAAAATAAAACATGTTCCAAAGCACCAACCAGAGTTGGTTCAGCAAGGATACATAGATACAGTAGATAATATGTATAGAAAATTTTGATAATAGTTCAACCACATGAACTTTGCGAAGGGATTGATGGCATATGTATAGACATGTGTAGACTGTATAGATAATAGTTCATGCGGGTTTGTCGAAACGGGTTGGTAAGCGGGATGAATGATGACTTTAATGGGGAATGAATTGGGGGTTTAATAGAATATAACTCACCAAGTATGACAAATTTTGGGTAGCCACGCCTCGTATACAGCCGGACGGTTCACCAGGACCAAAATGGAGATACAATGACTTTAAATCGATATCGCTGTGTCTAAGAATTGTCTTCGTTGTTTTCATTGTTGTTTCGATAGGGATAACATGGGATGTTCATGATTAACCAGTGGATTTAGGGTTACAAAGTTTTCAGACAAACCCTTAAATTAGTAATGCAGATGATAAAACCAAATTGCCGATCATGTACTAGCTTTAAACATCATTCCAAGAATCGCACAACACCTTGATAATAATAACTTTCTGTTCTGATAAACCCAATTGAAAGACACCCCGTACCTATACCCATAGACTCCCCAGTCCCAACTCTCTCGAAGGAGTATCAATCTCGGAATGATGGCCCTTGTTTGTAATTGGGGCGTCCCATTTCAGTGGCCATTTATCACTTTGAAGGGTTGGCCCCTCTACTTATCAGCCAGGGCTTATCAATGCAAACTTAGCAATAGACTCTCTTGTTGATGGGGGACTTTCATTTTCCCTGTAATTATGTAGTTGTTCATCATCATCGCGGATATTTGTTGAACAACCTAATTACATTTTTGGGCTTTCATCGCTGTCGGTGTTTGGATGTGTTTGGTTACTTCTCGCATGGTGATAGGAATTCCAAAAGATCTTGTGCCAGAATTGACCCCAACTGTTTCGGCAAGTGTGCCTGGAGTGGCTGCACGAAGCGAGAGATGCGAGAGCAACATGACTCAAGTTCTTGGAATTACATAAGTCCTGCCCTGCGCAATCATTCCGTTGTGTAGTAGTCATTTTTCCGGCAAAAACGTGGGTGCCTCCGCGCTGGCATCTGCGTTTACAGAAATCTAAACTAAGAAATTGCTGCCAGTTGTCAGTTTTGTGGTCGTTTTGGCTCCGGTAAATTCCAAGACTTTAGTTGGATCGAAATAAACTATATACAGTAACTAAAGCAATCTATGCTATGCCGATGCCATCTGCATGTGTTCATCTCGATATACACCTTGATGTCTGATGTATGGTGAGCTGTAGCCCAAGCTACGCCCACAAAAAGCCTGAGTCGACACGTCATGGCTCATACTTGGAATCGGAACACTTGCCAACAACACAGTCTACCCTCTGGTAGTATATCCTGACAATGGAACATCCCCAAACTTATAACTTGTACCCTCTGGTAAACTAACATAGCTATTGAAAATGGCGATAGAAATAGTGGAATTTCCCAGCTAAAAAATGGTGGATCTTTCCACAGTTTTTTGTAAACGTTTACCAGAGGGTAGATGATTTACACAACCGATTTTCTCCAGTCTAAAGTGCGTATCCCAGCCAGCTGTGATAACCAGGCCTGGCAAAATGGTAGCATTTTTAACCTGATTGGTGGTGCAATAGCCATCTTGAAAAGTATGAGTTCGTCAATGGGAAGGATGACATCCCATATATGAAATGGAACATAAAATTCATGTTTGAAACCACCAACCAGGAACACATTTGAATCTTTGGCTCAACCCTTACGACCTCCCAAATTCTTTCGCTTTGCAACACTCAGATGTCATCCCTGGATGTGGATCCCAGGCATTTGGGAAGTGGCTTTTCAATCTCATATTGTATATAATCCAATCATAACCCAGTCAAAACCCAGTTATTTATATAATATTATATTATAATATTATATATACACACTTTGTAGGTTATATGATCCTTAGGTATCCTTAGGTTATAGTAACAGTTTTGACAGTTTTGATATCTGGTATCCTAAGGTTTGAATCGTCACCACTCGATTTCCCGCTTGGGATGTTTGGGAGCCCCTTTTTTTGCCCCAGTTGGGACATCCGAAATTGACAAATCCCAAGTTTGAGTTATGTAATACTTGAAATTATACATCCAAAATACAACGATACTGGTTTGTATACATCCAAATTCAAATTGAAGTTGATCATGTACTTGAACAGCTTACTGTATACAAATATCATCCAATATCCTACACATCTCAGGGATGCAACAAAAATATCATTCAGCAAAGGGGAGTAGACTCTGATAATTTCCGAGATAGACTCTTCAACAATGGAATGGACATATCAATAGCAAACACCAATCCAAACAAAAGTGCGAGCAACCAGGAATTGGGTTTGCTCCAAAATATGGCCCTGATGTTTGTGAAACACTTCACTCCAAAACGAAAATCCATCGACATGACCATCTTGAACCAACATGGGTATGAGCCAAACATGTGAGATGTCCATACGGACAAACATGAGACGATCAATTAGTCGTGATCCCCGTCATCAAACACATATGATTCCGGTTGGTGGTGCAATAACCCATCTTGAAAAATATGAGTTCGTCAATGTAAAGGATGACATCCCATATATTATGGAGTGATTAATGGTGATTAATAGTGATTAATGGTGAATAATAGTGATTAATAGTGATTATCCCATAATATGAAATGGAAAAATAATCCAAATGTTCCAAACCACCAACCAGGACTGTATAATTGCAACACATGTTATCCTTTTTTCACTGCGAACAGCGGGAAGCTGCACATTTCACCGTCGCAGCACGGGAACGCCTGCCAGGCAACAGCAAAGAACGAATCACGACGCCATGGCTTCAAGCAATGTCTGACGAATCATGGACACAAAACCTAACTTTAATGATGGTTTAATGGCATTTAATAGGATCTAATGGGAATTCAATGGCATCTGGTTGGTGGTATACCTACCCCTCTGAAAAATATGACTTCGTCAGTTGGGATCATGACATTCCCAATATATGGAAAAATCATCCAAATGTTCCAAACCACCAACCAGGTTTATATTTGGCGAAATATGATGAAGCATCTGGATGTTATATATATATATTGATTTTGAAACTGCATTATAGTGACCATCAGAACCTCTTGACCTCCGTCGGAACCCCCCGCAGGTGGAGATTATTTTTCCATATTTTACGCATCCAAAATGGGATTTTAGCTGGGAATTCCGTCCTACAGGTCAAATTATTAGAGTGCAATGCACACGAATGCAATGCAAATAAATGCAACACATCTACGGAAATCCTTACGGCATATCTGACTCAAGCTCGACAAAGATTTGAATTTTGGGACATCTACCACAGATTTTCTGATTCATATAATTCGTCGTCAGCAAATCCCAACTTGAATGTTTCAGGGCCATCTTTGCGCTCTTTGCCCCACCTTATGTGAGGCAGTTTGAGACTAACCAAACATCACCTCGATTCTGGTATCTCACTCATATGAGCAAAAATTAGCATAGGCCCAGCATCAATAGCTATGGATTCTCGCTAAACTATTAACAATTCACCACCAAACCAGTGGGGTCACTTGAGAACACAACACCCCAAGATACCTCCAAAGTTGGCCAACTTTAGAGGTGAAATCACCAATTTCCCATTTCCTTCTATGATTTGCGTACAATAGGTTGGCGCAATCTTACAAACAATGCAGCAACCTTAGAAAAACTGGTGCCCCCAAGCTACAAGTTAACCATAAGTTGGCTTATAAATCACATTAACTATAGATATTGCAACGATTTTTCCACCCTAATCCCCTATAAACCAACTTAGCCAACGAGCTGGGCTGGGGCACCGGCACCGGGCAGCATCCGCCCAGCCTAGCCATCGACTCACTTCCGCGATCTGAAAGAACTTCCGAGAGACCTCGGGTCCCGAGTCCCACCGGGGATTTCAACCCATCCCATGGCTATCATATGGATCAGATGGGGATATCATGGGGATACATCATCTTCCAAAAAAATGGTGGTTTAATGGCATTTACTGGTGGTCTAATGGGATCTAATGGGAATTTTAATGGCATCTGGTTGGTGGTATACCTACCCCTCTGCAAAATATGAAAGTCAATGGGAAGGATGACATTCCATATATGAAATGGAAAATAACACATGTTTGAAACCATCAACCAGTGAATGCTTGCATATGTATCCAGCAGAAACTCATAAACTGGCATCTTGGCCGGCAATAGCAAGGCAATTGCCAAACGCATTCAGTACTTGGTGTTTTCTTGGCAACATAGCAGCAATGGGACCCAAATATGGGACCCAAATATATGATAAAGTTAGGTGATTTCATGTGTAGATGATCAAATCAGTGTTAGGGTGAATGAGGGTACCCGGTGGAACCCATTTTCACATGCTGCCGGAGACATGTGTTTTTGCCATGTCGAATTTTCTCTACCCCAACTAAACTACGTACATTTACTATACCTACTTTTTGCACCCAAAGTCACCCATTGATGTAGTACTGTAGGTCTGTATACATGACAATCAGTGCAACACATGAACATACACCCAATTTGCAAACTCAAAGGCAACAGATTCAATTGAACCGTTTGAACCCATGATTTCTCCAACTGCAAAGCACCAGTCGGAGCTGGTTTTTTCGGCCCGACCGGGAAGAGATAGAACGGGCCGATCTCAGTCTTAACCTCTCCTGGCAGGATGGGAGCTGGTGGACTTCCACCAGTTATGGCGTTATGGCCATGGGACGCCATGGGATTGGAAAAAACCCCTATGTTTAGACAAATCCATATTAAGCCAAAACATCTTCAAACCTTACAACCAAGTAAATATATATATATATAAATATATATATATATATATAAATATATATGTATAGAGTGGGGTGGCGTGGAGTGGGGTGGGGTGGGCTAATAAAGTTCATTTGCCTGTGATCATCTATATGTGTCTTCCAACACCCTCTTGGTTCTACGCTCTGAATTTGCTTTTGGAACTTCCAGCATGCTCTTCATGCTACGCTCTTAACTCGTTCTTGGAACTTCCAGCACGCTCTTGATGCTACGCTCTTAAATTGCTCTGGGAACTTCCAACACGCTCTTGGCCTGTGTTTTTTCGGCATTCGTTCAATCGTTTTCTAACATGAAGATGCACCTGGAGCACGCGCAAATCAATACCGAACCTTTTTGTCATGTCCTGGAAGCCAAGTCCCCAACCGGGTACAGTTTTTGACCTACCTTCCTCCTCCAGGTCCATCTTAGCAATTTCAACAACGCTTTGATCTGGGTCCAAGTCCTACCAAGTTTAGATGTTTTTTTTAATGTTCCCAACATGTCAGGTATCTCCCACAACTTTCAGATTGTCCCAAAACATGGATCGCCACTGGTCGCCTGTATCCGATGGCTTCATAGCACTGCGCAAGTCCGATACCTTGGGGGGCCATGATTTGGATTTTGGGTTCCAAAATGTTCAAGAAAACCATACAGCCATATGGGGATGGGTCAAAACCTTGCACCCCTGGTGAACATCAAAATAGCTGGTAAATGAATGTTCATCCCCCTAAAAATGGTATTTATAGGTATTGATCCATAGCCATACGATCATCTCATCCTCTATGGAAAAAAAAAACAAACTGGGAAATTCCTGAGGTTTTGCTAAGTCATGGTGCTACCCCAAATCATCCAAGTTATGGATGACCATGACTTAGTACTGAAACAACCATGGTGACTTGGTGATCCCCAATTCGTTAAGAAACCCCTTTTTATGGTTTCTGAAAGGAATGAATGCACGCGCAATTCTGCATTGGGATCATGAATGGGATTCGAGATATGCTGAATTTTGCAGGCCACCTTCATGTTACCCTCTGGTTATGTCAAAATAGCTATTGAAAATGGTGATTTAGTTCGTGGATTTACCCAGCTGGAAAATGGTGGATCTTTCCATAGTTATGTAAACGTTTACCAGAGGGTATTTGTTACGGTTGTTCGAATTGGTTGGTTCAATGCAGGGATCTCCGCAATGAGTCATACATGATACTTGAAAACAGGCAAGACGACCCAGGATCAACAATCAGCATCAATCAACGAACACAAGGTTGGTTCAAAACAACAGACCAAACTATAACTGTACTTAACTATACTATACTCTACGTATTTCATGTTATTTCATCATTCTAAAACCAACTGAGCCAACCTGGGTTGGGTTTTTCTGGCTCCCCCAATATGGGTCAGTTCACAATCCCACCAGGTGGTTTTCCAAACCTCTATTTGAGCAGTGGCTGCGATGGCGCCCCGTTGATGATATCTTATATAGATGATTATATAAATTACTTATTGCTTTGGCCTCTTTCTGTGTTAGGGGCCATAGCTACCCAGGATCTATTTGTAGAATCCTAGGAACTGTTTACAGAATCCCAGAAACTATTTATAGAATCCCAGAAGTTATCAACTAATTATATATGCTTAGATCATCTTAGATCATCCAATATCATGGGTATCAACAAACGATCGATGTGAATTCCGATTGACCAAACACATTTTTTTTGGGTCAACCAGCCAGTCATGTCGACTGGGTCAATCTCTGAGGCTGGCACGTCCACCCAAACAGGCTGCAATGGCAGTGCTTTCTTTTGATGCGCTTCTTTCTCCTGCTGAAACGTGGCACCGCGTGGTGACCGTCAAACAGAAAAACTCTACGTGCTTTGATACCCTCAAAGAATGAGTTTTTAGCTGGGCAGTAGTATGTAGGTATATCTATCTGTCTGTCTGTCTGTCTGTCTGTCTGTCTGTCTGTCATCTATCTAACTAACTAACTATCTATCTATCTATCTATCTATCTTATCTTATCTTATCTTATCTATCTATCTATCTATCTATAAATATATATATATATATATATCCCCATGCATCGCACACTTGATCCTATTGAAGTAGCCATCCAAGATTGACCGAGCTTAGTCTTTATAATTATCTGAGAAGCCTGCTTTCCACACAAACACACAAATGTATATATATATATATATAATTATATAATTATATATATATATATATATTATAGAATTATATCGAACCACTTGACACTTTATCCAGTATATATTGTTTCCTAGTTCCTAAATTCTGAGGTCCAAAAAACCTTGCAGGAACCCATAGGAAGCCCCTTTTTTCAACCAACGGGGTCCAGCCATCGCCGCCGTCCTGCTTCCTGGCCTGTTGCCTGCGCGCTTTGGGCGCCGGCTTCGCCGGAGCTGACACCTGGGTCGGCCCGGATGGTCGAGAGGTCAACGTTCCAAATACATGAAACAATCATAGATTACAATGTGAGGCCCCCAAGATATAAGTTGGTTTAGATTCGCCCCAGTAACTATAGTTATAAATGCCATAAACCATTTGTATTGGAGTTATGTTCACCAACTTAGCTATCGAGCGGGGGCATCACATTGTAGGTTTTTAAATCATTGTTATACCACTTATATAACGGCAATAGGAGTTTATCTCAAAGGACCTGAAATCAAGGCCGTGATTTGGAAGTTCTATGTATCCACCCGTGCCTTTGCTTCGGAAGTAAGACCTGGGTCTGATGACTGGGGTATTTTTTTTTGCTCCTTCTCAGGAAATATATGGATCCAAAGCGAACACATAAATTGAACATGTTGCATCACAAATACCATGGTTTTCATGACAATTTCTCTTAACTACGAGCAGCGCTATGATCATTTTGGTGAGTACGATAAACATTGAATGATCCATGGTAAACATCAAAAAAAAGCTGTGAAGGCTGGCCAATGAACAGGTACCAGGGGCCAGGGCGAGAATAGGGAGAGCCCAATGCCCTAGAAAAAAAGAAAACAAAAACACATCGGAAAACAAACATACAATGATAACGCCAGGGTTGATGGCGGTGAATCAAGCATGAAACCTCTGTCAGCTTTGAGAGTAGAGTCAGTAGAGAATTCAAAATGAAACTGTGGAACCAATTTGCCAATCGCTCATCTTAACAACAATAAGGTCCGCCCACCCCAAACTTGACATGATAAGTTCCTTTTTGATCGTGTTGGAAAGACTATTTGATTGGCTACACCCCCCGTTGTTGCTGGTTCTTCCCTGCCAAGCACCATCTATATACTCAATATAATGATATATACTCAATATTCTTATATATATACACGTTTTCGTATACATGTGTGCATATATATATATATATTGAATAATTATAAATAAAACAAAAACATAAATATTTCTCTCCAATATCCCCAGAGGCAAGTCTTCACCATGAAAGGATACTATTCAGATGCAGTCCCGCTGTGGCTGCACGCCTTGAATGCGTCCATGGTAGCTTCCTCGGATGGCACCTGCAGCGCAACACATGGGGAATCAAAGGCGTTGCTGAGAGCCACAAGGGCCACACGGTGAGATTGCCATTGATGGACACGCCAAGAACTCCTAAGCGCATGCTGGAAACCTTGGATCTCAATGCAAGCGATGTTCCTGAGATCGATGGTCACAACGTGATCGCCAACATCAAGGATGGATCTCAAACCAACCTAGGTTGCCAAGCCAAGTACTCAAGCGATGAACAGTACCAAAGTCACAGTCTGAAGTGATGCCATCAAGTAAGCCCTCGAACCCAAGCCGAGAAAAACAAAAAAAAAACAGGCAACCCGATGTAAACAGGATGCCAGAACCATGCCCAATCACAAGCTGAAGAAGTGACCAGGAGCAAGTACGAACCGGGGGAGCACGCTGACACCCCAAGAAGCGTTTCGCTCATGGCAGCACGCGCGCTGCAATAACGTGCCGCTGCACAGCAAATCACCTAGTTGGAGGATCACCCCAAGGACAATTCACCAGTTCCGCAAATGATCTTGGCCTCACCTGATGGGTCAAACACATTGGACAAAATGTGGATGATTCTTTCGTGGAAAACAGCAAACATATGCAAACATCCTTTGGTACTCCAATCATTTGACACCTCTTAAACCATGACTGATCTCATTCTAGATATCCTGCTGATCTCATTTTTTGAGTAGTTGCTCAATAAATGTATATATATATATATATATCCACCGCAACATTGCCAAAGATTCATGTATCAAACTGGCCTTAAACAGTTGACGTCCCATTTATTTTTGGTTATGTATCCACATGAGTTCCCCGTGATGGTGAGTCAACACCCCCATGTCATGTCTGACGCTTAATCCAACACCAACCCTTGGCATTGTTTGATCGCGATTTCATGTTAATTATATATATACACCCTCTGGTAAACGTTAATGTAACTATGGAAAATCACCGTATTTTTAATGGGTAAATCCACTATTTCAATGGCCATTTTCAATAGCTATTTTAAACAAATTACCAGAAAGTATATAATTCAACAAAAAATCACAAGATTTTCTTAAGCCCAATGTTTGATGGACATCTACCACCAGGTCACCAAGGTTTACCCATGTATAGCACCCCAAACAATGTAGAAACAGTTCCTATCTGGCAATGGGTCAAAGCCCTCCTACCATTCTCTTCACCTCAAAAACACGTGGAATATGGATGTTAATCCCCAAACCATAGGTTTGTATGGGTCATCCATGCTTAACTGGTTGGTGGTATACCTACCCCTCTGAAAAATGTGAAAGTAAGTTAGGATGATTATTCCCAGTATATGGAAAAATAAAACATGTTCCAAACCACCAACCAGTTGATATATGATAAGTCAATAGAATTCTTACATGGTTAACATTTGGGTATTGTACCATACCCATCCATACCCATCATTCCTGAAAATCTATAGGTCAAACGACGCCTTTTTCCGCGGCTTAACCCATGAATTTTGGGGCTGGCTCCAAGGTGGTGTTCCCTTGCTGTACGTTGATTAAACCCAGCGTGGCTATAGATACAGTTATGGCCATTTATTAGTTATATCTGCTTATAAATGGGATTATACATTCTATAAATGGGGTTATAAGTTTTAAGTACTTATAACTGGTAAAGGGCCATAACTGTATACTTACCAACACAAACCGTCTTATTAATCTACCTATAAACCAAATTTATCTAACTATGGGGCACCACCATTATTGGCTAATGAATGGTTCATATCCTGATTTGAGTTGATATATCATGATGTTCTACAGTACTAGCCCTTAATAGCAATATCCCATTAATATGCCATTCATGTCCAGTTAATATCCCATGGATGGTTATATATTCCCATTTTGTCCAATATTCACCATTTTTCATTGTTAAATCACGTTAAATCCACATTGTTCGACAGAAATCCCACCTCGCAGAAGACCACGGCCATCTTGGCGGCGACGTACCAGGTCCGTCCTAATTCACCTGGGGTATGCAGGCGCACTACGCCGCTACGCATGTATATAGTGTAAACATACATGTGTATATATATATATACTTAAACTCACATAACCACATAAAGATGTATATGTCATGTGGTTATGTGAGTTTAAGTGTACATTAGGCGTCTTTCACAATCCATTCTAGACCCATCTCATTATAATCCATATACCTAAATACATGTAATTACATGTGACACACGAAAAATGCCTAGTCATATTTTTTACGTGGTTACTTAATATCATTTCAACATATATATATATATATTCTCAATCCTTGTATGATGTTTCTCTATTCCTTGCATACTGGATTATACCCATATTCCAGATGCATAAATACACATTAATACTGTATATGCATATGTAAATGCATATGTAAATGTATATGTAAATGCATATGTAAATATATGTTTTTGTTTAATGTAAATGTACATGTATATGAATATGAATATATTATATTATTTGGTATCATATTAAATTATATTATGTTAAATGATGTTATATTATATTATATTATATTATATATTATATTATATTATATATTATATTATATTATATTATATTATATTAAATATAAAACTATATTATATCATATTATATTGTATTATATTATACTATGTTAAATTAAATTATGTTAAATTGTATGTATGTATGTCTGTCTGTCTGTATGCATGCATGCATGCATGTATGTATGGACATGTATGTATGTAAGAACATGTATGGACATATATCGACATGTATATGATTATATCTGTACTGTATACATATGTTGATGATAGGGTAAGGATAAGTTCAGTGGCCCTGCAGATTTACTTGCTAGCTAGATCTCTCCTGTCTCACAGTTATTGAGCTCTCATTTTTTGTTGCTAGCTCCCAGACAACCCAAGGTGATGCGCAAGTCCGACATAAGCCGGTGTCCCGATTCAGTTTTCCCCTGCGCATTTGCACTGAGAAGTCTGGATCACTTGTGCACGGTCGTATGTAATGTAAGGAACAAAATAAACTACTGAATCGTCACAACTTCTACTACTACCACTTTTGGATACCTTCCAAATACCCAGGCAACTTGGTAGTTTACCCCCGTGTTACCCGTTGTTTGGAAACTTTGAAGCTCCAGTTCATGATTGCAGGCGTGAGTATGTTGTCATATATATTATATATATATAAACACACAAACATATACATACATGAACATAAATACTATAACGCAACCCCACAAAACAACAAAAAAACAATCCTTAAAGCGGGGCTTGCGACTCGCGACGCCGGGCCTTTCAGGTGTCGCGCCAAATTGCTGGGATCTCCGGTCTCCTGAAATTTCGCACATCAGCCCAGTGGGGGCATCATCCGAATGGCTAAATATGGATTTAATAATGATAATGAGTATGTATTTGTAGGGTTGCGTTACAGTGTTTATTTGTATTTGTATATATTGATAACGATTAGTATGTGTTTATCGAGTTGTATTTAGGATCGAGACGGATCAACCAAGATACTATGGCTCATGTACGAAGACCGTGAGATGATCCTCCAAGCAGGGGGGCTGGAAGTATTCTTTCGGTTCAGCCGGGCCAGAGCCGCCCAAATTCCATCTCTTTCAGAGGCTCTTAAAACAGGTTTGTTTCCCTGCCAGGTGAGGGTCTCTAGATTTTATCAGAGCATTCCGTCCTCCTTCTCGTCCTCCAGATCCTCAACCGCGAGCTGCAGCACACTGCCGGACCACCGCCAGGTCCAGATCTCAGTGACAGGCCTGAACTGGCGCCAGATCTCAGTGCTGTCAGAGGGAATGTTTGAATAAATGCCAGATAGAATGCCAGAAACAATGTCGGAGTATATGCCAGAGAGAATGTCAGCATATCTGCCAGAAAGTATATCAGAACAGATGCCAAATAGAATGCCAGCAAGAATGTCATATGCCGGAAAGAATGTCAGATAGAATGTCGGAATACATATCCAATATGTACAATACACATAATTGTAGATATATACTTCCAAATGGTATGTCAGAAACTATGTCAGAATAATGTGTCAGGGTGGTGATCAAAAGTAATTTGCATCTTGTATGGGTTTACACTAAAACAAATCCTGCGGCTGATCATGTTTACTCAAATCATCCATGTTTGTATGATATACTTGCATATTTTTCTGCAATAAATCATACCAAACATCCCACTTAGGCGAAAAAAACATATACTCTCTGGTTATTTAACATAGCTATGGAAAATGACCCATTTATAGATGATGTACCTATTAAAAGTGATGATTTTCCATGGCTATGTTAAATAACCATAGGGTATCGTTTGTTTTATATTGCCGTGACATGTGAAATTCTCAACGTTTGAGTGGTTAATCCCGATGGCCACCAGGCATTTTGGATGATTTGGAGGTTCCCCATGTTCGGAAGACTCCAGATCAATGCTCATGAATTACAGTTAAAGCTATTACTTGACAATTACTTTAAATCATATATATATATAGTGTACAAAAAAGAACAATTTGCAATAATATATATATACAATGTGAGGCCCCCAAGATATAAGTTGGTTTATAAGCCCCAGTAACTATAGTTATAAAATGTTAAAGTATAGAGTAAAGGAATGAATGTCAAAAACCATCATCCTTGGCTCGTGGCTTCAATCGGCATCACTGAAAAATCTTTGGCTCCTCAATGAATTCGCGGCGAGCCGTGGCCAGATAGTCGCCTTCATCCTCAGTCCACAGGTCAATTGCTGAAGGTCATCACAAAAAAAAGTGAGGGTTTGTAAAGGGCTTATTAAATGGTGGTTTAATGGACACAAAACCTAACTTTAATGATGGTTTAATGGCATTTAATGGTGGTTTAATAGGATCTAATGGGAATTTCAATGGCATCTGGTTGGTGGTTGCTGCTAACCCCTGAAAAATGATGGAGTGAAAGTCAGTTGGGATGATGACATTCCCAATATGAATGGAAAGTCATAATCCATTCATGTTCCAAACCACCGATCGAAACTGATAAACTGATTGTTCAACTGTTCACTCTGAAATCATGTGTGTATATTAATCATTAATCAATCCATTAATCATCTTTATTGGGACTGATCATCATCATTAATCACAGTCATTAACGATTTATATAAATATATTATTAATCATTAATCATCATATTCTGCAGGGACACAAGTGGAAATTGCTGGATTCTTCATATCAAATACCACCTCCGGGTTACCCTCTGGTTATTTGTTACATAGCCATGGTATAGATGGCCAATAGAAATAGAGGGTTCACCTATTAAAAATGGTGGATCTTTCCATGGCAAACTGTTAGTCATATATAACCAGATGGTACCAAGTACTGACTATGGAAAATCACCATTTTTCATAGGAAAAATCACTATAAATGGTGATTTTCCATAGTTGTGTTAAATAACCAGATGGTATCCCCAGGTTTGCTGAACAGCCCATCGAGAAAACTGCCCCTGTGTGAATCCAGCGGTCCGCGCTTCAGGTTCTCGCTTCCCTTGTGGAAAGAGTAGAACCTCAGAAGAAAAACTGCCGCAGATGATCTTCACCATGAAATATGGACCATGAATGGACATGATGAAAATCATGGTACCATCCATTTCTTTGGGGATAGTGCTACCCCCTAAAATCTTGTGAATTGGTTTATAAACCCTTCATATATATATATATTATATTGTATATATATAATGTATGATCTACCGTAAATTCAATCAGTAAGCTCATGAACCAGTGTCCCACTACTTTGGCTAAGTTGGTTTATAAGTAGGCGAACGGTGCGTACCATTGAACTCCTCGTACGTATATTACATCTATGGTTTGGGAGGGATGATACTGGTGATACATCTACAAATTCGACCATACAGGAAAGCAAGTGCAGGCAATATCCAACAACTGAACAGCATGTCAATGTGGAAACATAGACGAAACCTGCACTTAGTAGCCTGCACTTAGTAGCAGAAAGACAGGTACTATACTTGCAATGTTTTTTGCGGCCCCCAAACGATAGCTAAGTTGGTGAACATAACTCCAGTAACTATGGTGTATGATACTCGCAACAAGGTGGTGTTAAAGACTGCATCATGCTGTCAGGTTACAGTTTGACGACTTCCCTAAATACACAGTATATATATATAGCAAGAATAAGTATGTGCATATTTATGATATATGTATTATAATCACAGATATCCAATATGTACATATATAAAATGTGTATATATAATTTCTATAATATATATATATATAAATACTATGTATATAATACTTTTTCTCATGTTCCTCTTTCCGTAAACGCGTGTTTGCATCTCACCGCCCGCTCACAGTAGCGTAGGGATAAAATGTTTAATAACCAATCCACTTGGATGGAACATCTGGGCAACTTGAACCAGCCCTGGGAATGCTGTCCATTTAGATGTCCAAATTCAGCGGTGGGTTTCTCCATTTCAGCGTTCCATTTGGCGCCAAGCGTTCACCCCAGGTGAAGGAAACCCCAGCCAGCAGCCCTCATTGGGATTAAACAAAAACAGAGCCGCTGCCGAGTCACTCTCTTTTGCCCCGAGCCGGAACCCACACCTGTCATTCCGTCGGCGATTTCTTGTGCTGAATCCGCCATTGTTTCCCCGGAAATCTTCCCGCTTGGCTTGTTCCTACCATTGGCCAATTTGAGGCACCCACTTTTCGGCATCCTGCATGCCTTGATTGCAATCTCAAAACAACTGGACAAGTTGGCAGCCTCGGAAGTATGACAAGCATCATCCATTGCCCTTGGATATACCGTGAAGAATGGCTGGCATGGGATATGGATATGGCATGTGAAGAAAATACAAGGATGTTGACGGTTCACATCAACAATACATGCTCTACCTTCCTAGGTGCTGCCCCATAGTTAGCTAGGTCGGTTTATAACTCCCACAACTTGGATTTATGGTGGTTATAACTGTAGCTAATGGGATTATATATAAACCAACTTATCACTGGCTGGCGACACCACCTTTCACGGGATTCTAGCTGCTAAGCTGGAAAAAGATTTCACAGAGTTTGACTGCTAGCATGAAATATTTCCCAACAAATCAATGATCTTCTGGAAAACAAGAGTTAACACGTGAACATTTCTACATATTCCAACCAATGACGTGATCATTTATTGACGTTTTGCCATCATTTTGGTTCCTGGAACATTGATATCTACAGCTATACACATACATTGTTCCGGTTCTCCATTCTACATTGTTCTGGTTCTCCATTTACACATATAGCTAACAAACAAAATGAACCAACTCGCCAGTCTATCTCGCAAATACCGCATGATCCTTGGTTAAGCCCGCACTTTGCTTTTCTACAACCCATTTCTTTACCCAATCCCTTCCTCATTTTTTTCATGACCAAACAGTCAAACCTCTAGTTTTGTCCTTGTTGGAAGCCAATTGCTGTGCTACTTCCAATTAGATACCCAGTTCTTACTTCATTCTGCTTGGTGGTATGAGGTGATATCTGTTGATATATTATAAAAAATAGATGTATATATATATATACAGATATCCAATACATATCCTCATTTTGCGACATGTTCTTCAACCAAAGACCCCGCTGGATACGACAGGACCCGCGCCTAATTCCCTGAAGGACACGCGACGCTCCTCAACCGCCAAGAGCAGCTTGCCTCGGCACCGGTGCGTCCAAAATGGGACGATGAAATTGATGCAGAGCTGTTGATGAAAATGAACGAACTTACCCTCTGGTTATTCGTTACATAACCATGGAAAATGACCCATTTATCGATGGTTTACCTATTAAAAATGGTGATTTTCCATGGCTATGTTAAATAACCAGATGGTAGGTCCATTGTTTACAAAGATAAATGATCACACCGTAGACTTCGCTTAAACCCACCTGAAACTGAGCTCGACTTATATGTATGGAGACATGCTCAAGTAATTGGATTGAATTTTAAAGATAGATGGAAACAATAGAACCTACGCAAAAAGATGCAAAAATAACACACACACACAACAATCCCAAACCGGGTTGGTACCCTCAAAATAACCGATATAACCCGAAACAATCTCATTCATCGTTAGTTTGATAAATCAGTTTCCGAACCATCTACAGTTGTGGCTCTTAAGACTAATTAAATTTAAATGGGAATATATCTGCAACTCAAATGGTAAATCACTTGAATGATGTTATTTCAGCCAGTTAAAAGTGGCCTTCTGGGGCTATTGCTACTGGAAAGCAGTTTCCAAACCGTCCAGGCTTGGTCGCAGAAACCCTAGGAAACTCCTCTGCTTATGGTCGAAACATGTCACGGATCGTTCAAAACAAGAATTTCAAAAAATACTTGCCACAACACTAATGTATTATAATGTATTGTAAATATATTGATAAATACATTAATATATATATATATGATATATGTATATCTAACGCATCTATCACCAGCTGTTCTTTATGAAGGTAGACGGTAGCGCCAGCTGCTATAGCTTGCCACCCCGATGCCCTGGCCATCTTTTTGGGGCCACACAAAGCTGCTTCGCTCTGTCCAGAGTATAGAAAATGACCCCTGCCTGGGCGCGTGGCATGTCATGTCGGAAAATGGTCGCCTGAAGTCCTGAAGTGCTTGTAAAATCTTGTAAAAAAATTATCGGAAGATGAATGGGATAACGGGGAAACGATGGGAAACGGTCACACTCAGATCAATTGTTGCTGTTAATCAGATAATGAAATACTCAGATTGTTGCTGTTCAGTTCTTTTTGAACATCCACATTCCGAATTCCACGCAGGGATGAAACATGACAAACGATTTTCCTTTAAAACCACGGGAGGTTTTGTGGCCAAAGAGAATTTTGTTTGTTGCGAAAATCATACCAAACCAAGCTATACCGGCTATACCTATCATGGTGAATGGTCTGTCACCTATCGTGGTGGCCATGGACCCTTCAAGGCCATCAAAGGAAGCGACAGATCGCATCCGTTCCAAATGTAGCTCCTTCCTACGAAAAAAAACCTCTGGTAAACGTTTACATGACTATGGAAAATCACATTTTTTTAATGGGTAAATCCACTATAAATGGCCATGTTCAATAGCTATGTTTGTTTACCAGAGGGTAAACCTCACGCAAACAGCGGGGTTTTCTTCCAAAATGACCAGTCACAAAAGTCTCATCGCTTAAAATTCCCTGTTGAGACATGCACACATTTAGGTATGGCTGCGGGCAAAAAAAAACATGAATGAGAACTCACACCTAGCCGGCCATTCGTGGGACCCCATAGTCACCCGTCGCTCTGAGATCCCTCACTGCGCGATAGTCTTCAGGAATCTCACTTTTCCGAAGGGGCCTCTGGGAAGATCCCCGAAGCTGTTGAGGGATTGATACCGCAGTTTCTAGACATCTGGACTGATTTTTTAATGAACCAATTACAGGGGTCCCCAAATAGATAGAAAAAACATACCCGGGATCTAACAAAGTGACTCACTTTTCCATCTTCTTGTACCCTCTGGTTATTTGTTACATAGCCATGGGAAATGGCCCATTTATAGATGGTTTACCTATTAAAAATGGTGATTTCCATGGCTATGTTAAATAACCAGAGGGTATGATATCATATGAATCTCCAGCAAACCGATTAGTTTCATCCCAAAATCCCATGAAAAAAAGCGACAGATGTCCTCTGCGTTCGTCGCTTCTGGTACAATCGGGTGACCTGAGTCTCAAACTGGGTCCATGCAGGTCCCTCAGATTAATCTTCCCTTATATAGAGATATCAGCAGACTCGGCATGTAAATGGATATGTGGGTACTTGCGTTATATTATGTGTATATATATATAATATACATATAATTTCATATATACGGAATACAAATGGCATGATATGAAAACACAACTTGGAGACCTGCCAAATCCACCAAGTCAAGCGCCATCTGAAACGAACACCCTTTGATCAAGGGAACCATCCCTGTCAAGGTCCCTCCTCCTGAGATGCCGGACGCCCCAACCCACTACTGCCAGGCCCAATAGCCATTTCACACTCTGAAAAGCGTGCGTCCGCACACCTCGTTGCAGCGGAGACCAGAATGGTTAGGCAAAAACACCAAGAATATCATTTTCAGATATTTTCAGATACTACTTGGACCCTCCATTCTTGGATTTTTCAGATACTTTGGGTCCCTCCAAGGTGGTCACTGGTGACCCCCCCAACCCAAACTATTGGAGCATATTGGACCAACTTAGCCATCGTGGGCACCACCTGTTCCAGTACAATTGGAAGTTCCAAGTGACATCGCCATTGCCTTGGCCTTCAGTAACTTCAGTATCCGAATAGATGATTGGATCCCAAATGCTGGGGGGAAAGGTCATAGTTTCATTTTTAGCTGGTTGGTGGTTTCAACCCCCTGAAAAATATGAAAGTCAGATTGGATCATCATCCCAACTATTGGGGAAAATAAAAAATGTCGCAAACCACCAACCAGTTAGTTTCCCATAGTTTCCTGTCACTTCAAATCAGCAAATGTCTCGACCAGACGGGATCCACAACTTCACCAATCCCCCGCCATCCCCCGCGCCGGCGAAGGCAACCACATGTCCTCATTTCTTGGTGGAACCCCATGTCTTTCAAGCAACGAACCTCTTTTTTGGGGGGATCGTTCATCATTTTGCCTTTGAAAATGTTGTCTTCCCGCCATTCCAATGGATTATCATCATGTTCCCTATCCAACATGATGATGTGGGGGGATACGATGGTATACTCCATTTTCAGACACACACAAATATCCGTTTGGTCCATGATCATCATTGTCCAGCGACTAAATTTTATTTATTATTTTTTTTTAGAGCTAAATTTCCTATGAAACTACACATGGTTTGATGTTCAAATCAGTTAAATCCTTATTGTTGATGCTTAAATCCCAGTTTTCACCATGTTCGATTGGTTGAATTCCCGTTTTTCGTTGCTCAAACCTTTTCATTTTGATGTTTTGGGATAAGTCCCCCAGATCGCCCAGTGGCGTTCCCCGCGCGTAGCGACTGGCACCGCAGCAGCCGCGGTAGAACTGCTGGTCCTGAGTTGAAATCATCTGTCACCCTATTTCTGGGGTTGAAAAAAAATCATCCTATAGAGAAATCTGATTTAAATATACATGTATACATGTTGTAAACTTCATTACATTGCATTACATTGTATTACATTGCATGCATACACATAATAGAACTTTGCCTTGCATTGCATTCCATTACATCACATTTGCATCAAATATATGCATACCATACATACAAGCATACAAACATACAAACATACAAAAATACATACATTGAATGAAACTACATTACACTACACTACACAACATTACTTCACAGTACATTTGCTGACAGCACATGACATTACAGTACATTATGTTACACTACAATCACTACAGTACATGTCATCCATTCATGCATAATTGCATTAAAAAAACACATATTTGATGTAATGCAACGTTCTCTGCTTTCATCTAAACGACATAGAATGTATACATTGGTCATGCACATAAGAATATGGGAGAATTGTTGTGTATGTGCATAAATCCGAAATATATATATGTGTGAATATATATACATATATATATATGTATAAGTAAGCCTCAAAAATAATCCTCAAAAATATAGAAAAGTAAACTCCTATTAAAGTAGTGGTGAATTGCATTTCTATCTTTTGGGGAGTTTACGATACATGTTACTTCTCTCAATATATGTGTCCTATAGTCATATCAATATCTTGTTTTTGCTCTTTGAACGCAAAATTGCTGTAGTTTGCTAAAAAAGTCAATGCTTAAGAAAGTGATGCGGAAAACTAGTTAAGCACATGCATAATATATGTACTGCCACTGCCACTATCTATCTATCTATCTATCTATCTATGTCTATCTATTTCTACCTATATATATATTTCTATCTATATCTACCTATATATATATATATATATCTATCTATATTTGTCTATATCTATCTATATCTATCTGTATCTATCTTCATCTATATATTAATCTATATATATATATATCTATATCTATCTTTATATCTATCTCTATATCGATCTCTAGATCTATCTCAAGATCTATCTCTATATATCTCTACATCTATCTCTACATCTATCTCTATATCTATCTCTATATCTATCTCTATATCTATCTCTATATCTATCCCTATACCTATCTCTATATCGATCTCTAGATCTATCTCAAGATCTATCTCTATATATCTCTATATTTATCTCTACATCTATCTCTATATCTATCTCTAGATCTATCTCTAAATCTATCTCTAGATCTATCTCGAGATCTATCTCTAGATCTATCTCTAGATCTATCTCTATATCTATCTCTAGATCTATCTCTATATCTATCTCTATATCTATCTCTATCTCTATACCTATCTCTATATCTATCTCTATCCATCCATCTATCTATCTATCTACCTACCTACCTAGCTAGCTACCTATCTATCTATCTATCTATCTATCTCTATCCATCCATCTATCTACCTACCTACCTAGCTATCTATCTATCTATCTACCTATCTATCTATGCACATATCATGTGAAGTTATATGATGTTATATGTTTCTTGAACACTGCATGTAGGGTCATATTCAGACCGACAGCTGCAGAAGTTGATTTCAAAAGGACATCAAATGCCCTATATGCCAGCATATTCGGGGTCAATGTAAGTACCCACTTCTCTGCAAATATGCGCATATATATATACATTGTAATATATACACTACTATGTTTGTGCATGTTGGTCACTATACCTTTCTTCCTCTGGGCAAAGCTTTCTGTATTCGATCGGACAATTCAGGAGAAAATTCAACAGCCTCCATATGTTCCGGGCAAATCATCCATGGCGGCTGCTCTGTGACAGCAGATTGTACTCATTGACATGGTGAGTTCCAAGCAAACACATTTTGACAATGGGAAATCCCCTATAAATGGAGGTTTACAGCTGGGAAAATCATCTGTCATTGGTTTATTTCTATTTCACCATTATTTTCAGGGATATGTTCAAGATTATTCTTGCCTGAAGAATGTTTATGGATATCGTACCTCTCATACTCTGGAACGGGTTGCTATGTGCTAAATAAATCACCTAGATAACCCATTTGCACTAACGCGTAACCTCCAAGACACATCAACCTGCTGCTCCAACTATATGTTCCTGCAATCTGCTCTGACATGTTTACAGATGCTATCCTCTGGCGCATGTCTCATCGTAATAGAGCTATCCAAAATATGACAAGCAGAGACAAACAGGAACTCAGAAAACATGTGAGTGACTGACCAATCCAATCCCATAACCACAAGAGTCACCCATTTCCAGGACTGGTAGACCGGTGAACCAATGAAGGATTATTTTCTTGGCACTGAAATATCCTCTCAAACATGGCTTGCTTAGAATCTCCATCGATGATTGTCCCAGTATGTCCCAGCCACAAACTCCATTTCTATGGGCGATTTCGACACCATGCAGCTGAGTCACGGCACAAAAGGCGTGGCACACAAGACGCTTGGTATCATCACGCGTCGTGGCAGGTTGTTCGGGCAACAGACGTTTGCCGTTAACCAGAAATCCCAAGTGGCTGGTTCCAAGATAGCTAGGCTAAGTTTGTTTATAACTATAGGTAACTATGGTTTATGGTAGACATATCTATTGTCAATGATGTTTTCAAACCAACAAACATAAGTAGGGGGGGCCACCTTGTAGAACTTGAAAGGATCCAATCTGGGGATGTGACGATTCAAGACATCTGCAGCATATGACTTGGACCCTATTCGGTTCTAGTTGCACAACATTTGTGGCAGAAAACTGTTAAGGGACTTGCTGGGAAATTGCCAATGGTATCACAATGGTATCCATGATCTTCATTGACATGAGTTAAGACTTTTGGGCAAAGAGCAGGATGGGCTCTTCTCCACTAGGTGGACCTGGATGAAGGTAGCAAAAACAAACCATGTCGAGGTATGGTCGTCGACTTATATAGATTCCCAAAAGGGCCGTGGCAGGAATGATGACGATGATAAATTACCCTGCGTGATCTACCATGATAAACCCAGAGCCTTGATTTACCAAAGAGAATTGCTATGTTGCGCTTTCAGCAAGAGCTCTTTTTACATGTTTCAATGTGGTTTAATGCGTACTTTGAAGTTCAAGGTATTCGTACATCAAACTTCAGCTTTCTTCTTTCTGGCGCAAGCCTGAGCCACAGTTTCAATCAGTTTTTGGATGGCGCTAACCATCCATTTCATGACTCAAAAGCCTCCAAAAATAAGTATCTATTATATCCCATTAGTATTTACACATTACTTAGAATGCATATGAAAAAAAACATATCCAATATCCAATTAATAGTGTACCCAATCAATTGCAGCAATGGGAGCATGTCATTAAAACATGTCACGATCATCTCGATTTACCCGGATGGATACATACATGATGTTCTTGTGGAGAAACATAACCCCCAAGACATCTCCAACACGGTGATATGCCCTGAGATCTCTCCATTAAAAAATGACTCTAGACCCTTCAAGTTTTACACCGTAATCTTAGTTGTTTTACACACTTTTACCAATTGTTGGGGGTATGCTAGTATGCGGACAGTATTTTTCTAGTTGGTGTTTGCTCTTCATGGGGGAACATCATCCCAATTTTGTGGTTGAACATGTTTAATCCATTTGAAACCACCAGAATTCCTATTGCTATTGGATATGAGTTAGTTTAATGATTTTGAACTTGGGCATACTGCATACTTCCCCCCCTTTTCCACTTGAGAGATTGCTTGGGAAACCGGCACATTCTTCAAATCGCTTGGCTCAACCAGGGAAGGTCCAAGAACAGAGATAGAATATCAACCATACACCTGCAATTTCTTGGTGTTCGAAATCCCACCCGTCTCAGGTAAGTCAATGAGAGCGACCTATGGTTTTATGCACCTGTTTGAACCTAGATGTCCGGACATTTTTCGGATCTAACAATTTTTTGGCCGTATGAGATTTCGAGTGTGATTCATTTCATTTGTGCAATATGTTTATGTTCATTACATGGTAAGAAAGCGCAGTTTCCTAAATGGCCCAGGTAGTGGTTCAATTGATCTGATGTGATTCCAATATGGGTTTCGCAAAAAATATTGCATTCTCACACCTTCCGTTCAATGTAGAAAGAGTTGCACATCATTCCCTGTTGAGTTCCGACATCTGCGAGCTGCGGGGTCCCCAAACGATAGATACTTTGATTTGTAACTCCAGTCTCAGTAAGATTTCTTGTTGGTTGATAGTTGACTTCTGCTAGGTATATAGCTTTGTTACTAGGTTCAGTGCGGTTGATTTATTGTTGGATGATGTTTGATCCAACTTAAGCATAACTAACTGGGTATGTCAAACTCATATCAACTACTTATAAATAGATAACTGTGCTAATAAAACCAACAGATCAACAGAACTGGCCATCCAACCCTTCCTGTGTGGCCCATCTGCCTGCACTTTTCCAACTCTCCACCGGCTGCTCTTGTCTCACCAACTGCGAGGACGCCAGGGCTGCCAGGGCTGAAATCTTGCGATCCGTCCTGAACAACTGGGGATGTTCAGACCCCCAGACCCCGGATGCCCGTGTCATGTTTGGTGGCTTGGTTGGCAACATCGACACGGGGCAAAGGTCCACTGCTTGGAGATCCACTGCTTGGAACAACATGCAAAACGGCAAATGCGGTGGGTTAAGACCATCGCATCCTCAGTCCTATGGCCGCCATGGAAAACACCTACTGTATCCGATATTAACCGAAACACCTTCAACATGTATCATGCACTTCTTGTACACTGCTCATAACTCGATGTTAGTTACCAATCACTACCACCAATAGAAATCACCAATCGAACCAACGAATTAGCACGGCAACCAACCCGGACATCCCAAAACCATTTCTTCCATGAGTTCCTGCGGCATCTTTGGTGCCAACAGAAGTAGGCTAACCAAGGGGGTACAACTTTACGAAATTAGTAACCCCCAAATGAGCATATTTCAAAAAAATGATACCTCAACATGGGGGTTTCCAGTTTTGACCATGGTTGTTTCAACCCAGGACCCATGGGACATAGCAGCCAATCATTTTCGATAACTAGTGGAACTACCCGGCATGGCAATGTGGCAATGCATAATTTCCTGAAATTTCCACTCCAAAATGATGAGGTCAAAATCGTCTCTCTCCAACATGCTGAAACAAAACTATGTCTATAGTCTGCAACTATAGGGTTCTTTCAAACAGTAGCACGGGCAATTCTCCAGTTCCTACAAAGAGTTAAATTTCATGTTTGGTCATCACTTTCCCATTAAAAACAATGGTCATAACTGTGGGGTGAATCCCAGTCTCAGTCACCCCAATTTACATGATTTGTAGTTGGTTCACGTTGGTATTTCATCATATCCTCATTATTAATATCTCATTCTATCCCCATGTTCAATTGAATGAACCTAATGGTTAAATCTCGCATTTTTCCCGTCATTTTCACTTGTGAAATCTGAATTTCGGACAGGTAAATCCCAATGTTTGGCACGGTTAAATCCCTACAGTTGTGGCCCTTAACAATCATAAATAGCATTATTTCATGATATATAACCCTAGTTATAGGAGTTAGTTCATTCCTTTTATAAGTGTTAGTTGGGCCATAGCTGTATCTTAAATCCATGTTCACTTGTTTTTTGTCCAATTTTTGGATAAATCAGTAAATCCCTATGTTTAACGTGCGGTGGAATCCCTACACTTATGGCCCAACAAACACTTATAACAGGAATTGACTAACTCCTAAACCAGTTGGCTATGTATCATGATTTAATGCCATTTTATGATTGTTAGTTGGGTTATATAATGTTATATATTATAATCCCATTTAATCCCATGTCAGTTGGGCGCTGTATGTTCCTTAAATCTTCATCTTGTCACCCTTCCAGCGCGGCCGCAGCGAGACGTCCTAGGCCAAGAGCTTGGCCGCATCGCTGCGATCCTTGGTCAAGGTGGTGCGCCACATCTCCCGTGTGTAGCGCTCGCGGTCGAAGCCTGGCACGCCCGCGAGCTCGACGTTATATATTCATTGGATAGATCTATATAACTTAGAAATATAAATAAATAAATGAATGAATATATATATATATATATAATTATATATATATCACTTATATAGAACTTAATATTTGAACTAGGTGATATGATTTATACATTAATTAATATTAGTCATATGAAGCAGTTAGCTTGTGAACTATTGAAATCAAATGAACATGTGTATATATATGTATATATAGGTGTATTGCACTCCAGTAAATTCACCTAGACCCTGACATGAGTTGGGTGTTGGAAAAATCCCACAGATCCAGTTGGGACCATCCCAGAAGAAGCAGAAGGCACACCCCAAAAATCTGGATATCTCTGGAACATATCCCAAAAGAACATCTCACCAAATCGCATTTGTCCTATAGATCCATAGTTTTCCCATGTCCCCTAATTTTCCATAGTTTTTCCATGGTTTTCCAATAGTTTTCCATAGTTGTCGCCTAGTTTTCCAATAGTTTTTCCCTAATTTCCCTTAAAAAAAACTACCCCAAAACGCGTTTCCATAGCGATCAGCCTGTGGCGCAATGCATTGTGCAGCGGTTGTCCCAAAGGACCAGGTCCCCGACCTGCCATTCCTTGGGAACAGAAAGAGTGAAAGTTCTTGACATGATCATTAACATAATATACCCATATATGTTGATGGAAAAATATCAATACATATAGAGGGATCATATACAGATATGTGGGATGAATCTATGGGAATATAATATATATTAATAATCTTAGTGAATATCATATAACTTAATAAGATTACAACAATATTATCTTAACATTGTCAAGACAGTACTTATCTTATTAAGTTATTTCACCGCTTTATCTCACTATTAAATATTATTAACTTAATGAGATTACAATAAATATACATTTAGATGATAAACTAACATAATATACGATAATTGTATCATTAACTAACATAACATACAATATATCGTAATGGGAAAGGTGCTAATATAGAGATACAAAAGTTCCTGATAATGAGATTTACATGATTACAACAATATTATCTTCACATTGTCAAGACATCACTTATCTGACATTAAGTTCTTTCACTATTATATCACTGTTATTGTAATATTGTTAACTTGATGAGATTACACTATACAAAGATAATATTATCTTAACATAATAGTGAAAGGTCTTGATAAAATATAATCATGCAATAAATATATGTATATATAGTATAATCTGTATTAGTGAACGGCCTTGACATGATCAATCCTTGAAATAGTAAAATATCATCTGATTATAAATGTACTAATTCTCGATCATAATTCTGACCATAGTCATATCAAATGTCTATCATATAAGATTATGATCATAATCTGGATCGCTATTATCATTATATCATTAATATTCATTAATATTATCATTTATAATACAATATATACATATATACACCCTATGGATCCAGCCGTACTACTTGGGGTATGATTTCGGGAGTGACTTGTGCCTTCTCAGACAGTGTTTGGCTATACATATAATATAATCTATATATACCTGTATATATATATATATATGTGTTTGGTATGATTTATATAAACATGTATATAAATATTGGGATATTATAAGATCAAAAAAAACACTCGCTGACTATCCTATTTTCCGAATGTTGCGAGGAATAGAAACGTCCTGCTGTCTTATTTGGTAGGTGTCTGGCTGTGAACACAGAGTGATTGCAGGACGTCGTGAGGCAAATTGGAACTATACTTTCATTCAGAGTTCTTTGCAACATTGGGCTGGGACTGAGTAAACCTTAGTGAACTCTTCGTTGATGCTTTTTTTGATGAAAGCCACTCGGACAACCACCTAGAAAACAACCAACTTTTTTACTGGGACCATGCATTTTTTAGGACAGCTATTCTCGATGAATATCTCGGCTTTGTGTCTGTTATCCCAACTGTAAACTTAATCTGGTTGGTGGTTTCAACCCCTCTGAAAAATATGAAAGTCAGTTGGGATTATTATTCCCAATATATGGAAAAATAATCCAAATGTTCCAAACCACCAACCAGTAATCTAACTAGTCTCCAAGGTGCACGTCACGAGGCCCAATACTAGTAGTTTCAAGAAATCGGATCCTTTCCGGTCATTTTTTGGCCATATGGCTTCCAGTTCGATTCAATCGCTTGATTCAAGGGAAATTGTACGGTTGAAAATCCATTGTTTTTACTTGCGCATTCAGGGTTTTCCCGTAGTTTCCCGTAGTTTTCCCATATAAGTTTTCCCGTAGTTTCCCTTAAAAAAAACATCACAAACTTCAACCTTAACAAGGCTCCCATTTCACTGTGAAACGCGCGTCCGTGACGAACGGCAGCAAGGACCTCCATTCCTCCTGTCTTTACCGGACATCTCCTAAGCTGTTAAAAACCAAAGGACATAGACATGGCTGTTTCACATCACATGGCTGCTATGTTGTTGTTTTTAGGAGTGTGCATGTATATATATATATATACAATATATATATATATATATATATAATACATATATATATATATTATATATAATACATATATATACATATATATATATATATTATATTAAGGTTCAAGGTCCGGCACCATGGTAATTTCTATCCGTTTGAACTGGTCTGTGGCCTAAACCCCAAGAACTGACCATTTGACAATAAGACAGCTGACAACAAGAGACACAGAATAACTCCAAGATACATCAAGAATATAATATTTGTATCTCTGCTGATTTATAATATTTTTTCTGCTGATTTATAATATTTTTTCTGCTGATTTAAAATATTTTTTCTGCTGATTTATAATATTTTTCTGCTGATTTAAAATATAGAATAGAATACTGAATAGAATGCTGAATAGAATGCTGAATATCTGCTGATTTATAATAATATTTCTCATTGACACTGTCAGTTTGGGGGGTTCATCCCTCCATGCATTCCCCTGATCAACAATCTACAAGAATGGTGAAACAAAAGAATTCTACCTTCAAAAGCATCAGCAGGTGTTTTTCTGGTTGGTGGTTTCAACCTACCCCTCTGAAAAATATGAGTTCGTCAGTTGGGATGATGAAATTCCCAATGTTAATGGACAGTCATAATCCATTCATTTTCCAAACCACCAACCAGTATTAATTGCATACTGTATTATCAACCATATCAACCTAGAAAAACACGATATTAACCCAGTAAAAAACATCAGCTTTTGGTGTTTTTAAACGTTCCCGGCCATGTCTTTTGGTCCTCCCGGCCATCGCATCCCGGCATGTTCAACCCGTTGGGTACCCGTTCGACTCCTGCACCGACTCGTGCTCCAGGGCGTCCAGTTCGTAGCGATCCAGTTCCTCGTCAGTGACTTTGGCCTGGCCGGGGACTTTGAGCGTCTGGAGGAGGATGAAGATGATGATGGTGATGATGATGATTATTATTAGTGTGATAATGATGATTATGATGGTGATGATGATTATTAGTATTATCATGATGATTATGATGATGGTGATTATTATTATGCTAATGATGATTTTGATGATTTTTATTATGATGATGATGGTGACTATTGCTATGATAATGATGATGATGATGGTGATGATGATGGCGATTTTTGTTGTTATGATGGTGATGATTATCATGATAATGATGATTGTAATGATAATGATGATGATTATTATTATGATGATGAGTGAATATTATCATTATTATTTAGAATAAGATGGTGATGATGATGATGATAATGGTTATCATGATAATGGTGATTGCTTTTGTCATCAGGATGATTTTGATGGTGGTGATGATGGTGATGATTATTATGATAATGATGATAATGATGATTATGCTGATGATGATGATTATGGCGATTATTATTTTGATGATGATGTTGATTATTACTATGATAATGATGATGATGATGATTATTATTATTATGATGATAATGATGATGATGGTAATGATGGTGGTGATGATTATTATGATGATGATTTATTATGATGATGGTGACTGTTATGATGATGATGACGATGCTGATGATGATGATGATGAGGGTGATGATAATGGTGTTGATGATGATGATGGTGGTAATTGTTTTTATTATTATCATTTTGATGATGATGATGATGATGAGGGTGATGATAATGATGATGATGATGAAGATGATGATGATGATGGTGGTGGTAATTGTTTTTATTATTATTCTCACTTTGATGGTGATGATGACGATGATGATGATGGTGATTATAATGATGATGATGATGATGACGGTGATGATAATGATGATGATGGTTGTGTTGATGATTATGATTAACATTATGGTGGTGATGATGCTGATTATCATGATGATGGTGATGATGATGATGGTGATGATTATTAGGATAATGATGCTGATTATGATGATGATGGTGATTATGATAATGATGATGGTGATGATGATGATGGTGATGATGATGAGAAGGAGGAGGATGCATCTTTATTCGTTCTGTTTTGTTTGTAATGTATATTACAATATCACTATGTATATATATATATGTATGTATGTATGTATGTGTGTATGTATGTATGTATGTATTCATACAGAAATAGGCTAAGAGGCTATACATTCACCAAATGGGATGGTGGGTTTTCAACCTTGACAGACAGCGGAAGCCTTTCGAACATAAGAAGTCTACCTGGGATGGACTCATGCCATGGTAGTCTACTCATGGTACAGTTCAACACTAGATCCATAGACATATCTATGGAAAATCACCATTTATCATGGGAAATTCCACTATAAAGGGCCATTTTTTATAGCTATGTGAATGCTTACCAGAGGGTAGACATATCTATAACTGTCCAAAATATTTCAGCAACAGCATCCGCCTTTCGCTGGTTTGAAAGATCTGAACTGGTGAGCCAGGCCTCTCTGGGCAGTACGCGGCAGGTTCCACCGTTCATCCCATAGAGAGACAAACGCTTCTGCAAGGGATGCTCCAACACCATCCTCGGTCGTCAAGTTCGGTGAACTTCCACTGAACAGTTGGCACAGTTGGGGATGACTCGGGATGACTGTATAGATTTGATCAACCACCAAACATCACCAGTGCATTGAAAACACCAGATCCATCCCTTGCTTGGAGGATCATCCCACTTGGCAACTGGTTTTCATAGCCTTGGCGATCGGAAGTCCCCGATTCGTAGATTATCCCATCTAAAAACGGACTAAGATGGACTAACTATACTTATTAACTATGGACTATAAATGGATTCTCCCGTCCATATATATATAATACTATATGGCTATTAAATGTGGGAGAATACACCGTGGGTTAACTATCATGAATGAACTATCATCTATATCATCGCACTATCACTGATCACTATGGTTATTCACATTTATTAACCACTTAACCACATTAACTATGCTATACTGGCTATACTATGCTTTCTAACTTTGGTGAATCCTCCAAGTGTTGCCCTCGTTCGGTCTCCCGGCGGCACCCGTTGCGCCGGGCTCTGCTTGCGCTGCTCCGGCGTCAGCGTCGGGAAGTCCGGCGAAGTCTTGTTGATCTGCGGCCGGTTGTGACGGAGAAAAACGTTAGGCACCACTTGGTGCCGAAACCATGGTTATTGATGGTTGATGATTGTTAAAACGTGGTTAATGATGATTTTTAATATGTTGATGATGGTTCATAGTGGTGAATGACAATGAATAATCTCCATAACGGTGCTGAATTGATGATTAATGATAGTTAATCATGGCTAATAATTTATGGTGATTAATGGATCATCTCACGAATTGTAAGTGGTGAACGTATTCCATTTATAGATGGGACTTGCGATCGCCAGGGCTATTAACCACTTCCTAATTGAATGCCCAGGTCATTAACTGAAGAACACGGGGCTTAAAGGTTGAAACAAGGACATTGTGGCATACAAACTAGAACATGTTGGTTAATCTCCACTCGGTAATGGAAAATAATGGGAGGGGTCTCCAATGTTTTGGGGAGTGCAAGATGATGGTTTGGAGATGAGCATTCCGTTGTTGAATGAACATGATCCAACGCACCTGTATTTCAAGCCGATCTGAAAATGTCATCAAAACAGTCAGACCCAAATCGACGGATGTGGCTACATCTAGATGAGGAACACAAACATCAAGTCGTCAAAATCATCACCAAAGGTCTTGTTGTCGCATTGCAGCCGGGCCGACGTCAAAAGAAGGATCAGGAACACAAACATCAAATCATCAAAATCGTGTCATGCTGTTTTATGCCATACTGAA
>Ga0126342_10000694_pt1 | contig 40018 bp, 24 predicted proteins | sample Cyp1metagenome_FD_92528 | JGI IMG/M metagenome (GOLD analysis project Ga0126342, IMG submission 92528) | Coral microbial communities from Lord Howe Island, Old Settlement Bay, Australia - Cyphastrea 1 metagenome | ecosystem: Host-associated > Invertebrates > Cnidaria > Coral ...
CACCCAAGAAAACATCATCATCACCGTCATGATCATCATCATCATCGTCATCGTCATTGGCATGACATCTTCAAAGCAAAAAAAGTCATCATCATCACCCTCATCACCCTCATCATCATCATCATCGTCGTCATCATCATCATCGTCGTCGTCATCATCATTATCATCATCATCATCACCCTCATCACCCTCATCATCATCATCATCGTCGTCATCATCATCATCGTCGTCGTCACAATCATCACAATAAAAATCATCATCATCGTCATCATCATCAACGCCATCATCATCATCATCATCATCGTCGTCGTCGTCGTCATCATGATGGTCATCATCGACCTTGTCATCTTCATCATCATCATGGTCGTCATCATCATCATGCAATCATCATCGTCGTTGTTGTCATCATCATCATCATCATCATCGTCACCATCATCATCGTCGTCATCTTCATCATCGTCGTCGTCATCATCAACAATCATCATCTTCATCGTCGTCGTCGTCGTCATCATCATCGTTGTCACCACCATCATCATCATCATCATCATCATCAACGTCCTCGTCATTATCATCATCATAGTCGTCGTCATAATCATCGTCGTCATCATCATCAATCATCATCAACGTCGTCGTCATCATCATTATCGTCATCGTCATCATCATCATCAGCGTGAACATCGTCTTTATCGCGGTCGTCATCATCATCATCGTCATCGTTATCATCAACATCATCATCAACGTCTTCGTCGTCATCATCATCGTCGTCGTCGTCGCCGTCACCATCATCATTGTCGTCATCATCAATCATCATCGTCGAGGTTAACATCATCATCATCAAAATCATCATCATCACCGTCGTCACCATCACCATCATCATCGTCGTCATCATCAACATCATCGTCGTCATCATCATCATCGTCGTCACCATCATCATCATCATCGTCGTCATCATCATCATTATTGTCGTCATCATCATCATCATCGCCGTCATCATCATGATCATCATCATCATCATCGTCGTCGTTGTCGTCATCATCATTGTCGTCATCATCATCAATCATCATTGTCGTCCTTGACATCATCCTCACTGTCATTATCATCATCATCGTCGTCATCATCATCATCATCGTCGTCGTCGTCGTCAACGTTGTCATCATCGTCGTCATCGTCGTCGTCATCATCATCGTCGTTGTCGTTATCATCACCATCATCGTCGTCGTCATCATCATCATCACCTTCATCATCTTCATCACTATGATCATCATCATCATCCTCATCTTCATCATCAGCAATCATCATCAAAGCCGTCGTCATCATCATCATCATCATCGTCGTCGTCACCATCATCATCATCATCATCATCATCAACATCATCATCATCATCATCATCAACGTCCTCGTCATTATCATTATCAAACTGGCTAGACTCACAGGGGAAGCATGACATGTACACTTTACAGTGGTCCGTTTCACAACCTGGTCAAACCTACCCTAAAAACGAGCTACGTCTCACACTGGGTCGGCATCGCAGCAACACTTTACACAACAAGTAGGGAACCTCCAAATAAAGCCACTTCCACACATGAACAACTCTCAGCGGTTTTCCACATCAAATTCTCAGGTGGCGATCCAGAAAGCCTGCTTGCTGGCGCGATTTCCTCTCTGAGTTGCCCAGCATCTATACCCAAACATATTGGCCCATCATGAAAGGCAGCTTTGAAACAGGAAAAAGGATTGATAGTTTATTTATGCTAAAAGTTGGTTGATATTGAATATAGCTGGGGTTTATGGTAGATTGATTTTCAATTGAATGGGTTCATGAACAAACTCATAACTGGAAGGGGAGCCACTTTGTGGAAAATTACCGTGCCTATTTAGCACCCAGTAAGAAGGATTGTTACTCACCTAACTCCAATCAAACCGGAATTGAATATAGGCAATTACAAAGTTATAAAGTTATTCATACCCCATCTATAACCAACCATATTTGATTTAATCTCAAACATGTTAGATTTTGCAGAGATACTTGGCAAGATATAGGGATATAACCAATGATTCTGGGCTTTCTGGGTACAGTAAAGCTAAACTTGGTGCAGTGCATTGATGGGTGTTTCGGAAATTCGCTGGGTTAGCTCAGAATCCGGAAAATCAGAGGGGTTCATATGCCGCTATCAGAACCAACCCACAGTCAGGGTTGGCTAACTAAGCATTGACCAACAGGGCTCTGGGCATGTCTTCATAAGTCTTCCAACCCTGATCATTGCATAATTGATCTCAGATACACTGCAAGAATATGGCATATATACACAAACAGTAATTAACATATAGTAACAAATTAATTATTGCACAAAGTAACAATACACTGTTTATATGTGTATATATATACACAAAATAAGTAGTAATACTAAATGAAACAATACTTATATATATATATACATATATATATACCGATACCTGAATAATAACCACTATTTAGCAGTTTAGCGGTTCAGCTTGTGAAATTACAATGTTTCCCATTTACGGCAGACTGGTTTTCCGCAACGACGGTCCCAGCCTTTGAAGCTCCTGGTCTAAGTCTGCCTGACGAATCAAGGCCAAAGGACGCTGAAAAGAAGAGAACCGCTTCGTTGGATGTCCTGAAATATTCACTTATATCCAAAAGGACATATCCACTAGGTCCTGAATTAATCGGACATTATATATATATATCTATCTATCTATCTATCTATGACATACTTTTCACTTATGTCCAACTATGTCCTAGTTTTCTTTTGAGTTACCCTCTGGTAATTTAACATAGCTATGGAAAATGGTCATAGAAATAGTTTATTTACCCATTAAACATGGGTGGATTTTCCATAGCTACGTAAACGATTACCAGAGGGTTATATCCATTTTTTTTTACAGTTAAAAACTCGGTTATCCACTGATATCCACAATGAACATCTCCATCTTTTGATGCGCTCAAAAAGTCCACATGAAAAATGATGTACCAAATGGCTAAGGCCATGTGTATGCAAGCGAAAAAAAAACGGAAAACATACAAGGTCTATGGACTTTTTGTGGGGGTTTCCATAAATGGGGATGCCCCAAAATGGATGGTTTATGATGAAACATGCCATTAAAATGGATAAGTTGGGGGTATCCCCATTTTAGGAAACCTCCATATATGACATGGTTATAAATAATAATCTACTAACTGGAATGCACCCAAGCAATGCAGCAAACCCAATAAACAACATACCACATTGCCCCATTTTGCCATGTTGGGGGGGGGCTTTCAAAACCATGTTATTCCATGTCATTCCGTTACATCTTCTCCGTAAAGACATAAACAAAAAACAACATTTCCATAGAATGGTTTCATGTGGTAAACCATAGCCCACTTACATCCACTTACCTCATGTTAATCCGCGTTATATACTCTAAAACCCTGTCCTAAAGAAGGGTTTTGCAACAACTAGTCATAGCACAATGGTTGCAAATGATCTCAGAAGCCAAGCTCTAAGGGGCTTGAACGGTTTGACCCAAAAAGGGGACTTCGCAATCCTTAACTGGGATGGTCAAACCATGGGTTCATCTGTGGGCCAATGTCATAAACCATCCACAAGTCATCACCACACATGGCTTGCATGCTTGCATACACCATCCCGAAATGGTAGTTGTTTATGACAGCCAGGGTTTACCTCATTAGTTCAAATAACATTTACCCTCCAGTAAATTAACAGTTTGACCCTGCCATTCATCGGGCTTGGAAGACTAGTGAAACCACTATAGATTGGTCATTTTTGGGGTCCAACTGTGAAAATTCACCATCTTTAATAGGTAAATCAACTATAAATGAGCCATTTTCAATAGCTTTTTGTATGTTTACCAGGCCGGGTACCAGAGGCTAAGCGTGGCACAAAACAGCGGCCACCGTGGCACAGCGATCCTGCCACATGAGTGCGCGGTTCTCCATGGCAGTCATCTTCTCCAGAAGATCTGAATCCTGGGGGCTGAGTCTTGGAAAAAAAAACATAAAATGGGGATATTTTTGTTGATGATCCATCAATATTGATGATTATAATATGATAACTAATAGAATATAATATAATGATTTAGCTATCAACATTTGGGTTTATAACCAACAAAAAGGTTTTCTGGTTGGTGGTTCAGCCCTACCCCTCTGAAAAATAATATGAAAGTCAGTTGGGATGATGAAATTCCCAACTGAATGGAAAGTCATAAAATTCCATGGTTCCAAACCACCAATCAGTTTTTTTTGATGAATATTCATAAATATGATAATTAATAAAAATTATTAATTTAATAGTGAGAGATTATGATAGGTATATAATAACCAATATATCAACAATGTGCACCCCCCCAGTTATAAGTTGGTTTATGAAACCATGAATACTATAGTTGTAGGTATCATAAACCATGGTTATTGAGGTGATGTTCACCAACTTAACTATCGTAAACGGGGGCCCGACATTGTACAGGACATGGCGATCTGGGAGTGATCTGGGCAAATCAGTCTAGTAAACCAGGTAGATGTATCCTTAGATGTGGTAACTACTTACTGGTGCTAAACGTAGGGAATGGATGGGTTGCTAGGGGTTGCTGGGATTATTATTGATAGTAATTATGGATCATTCCCGAAAATTCCCTGCGTTTAGCACCAGTAAGACTAGAATACCGGAAACTCGTGTTGGAAATCGAAACACCTTATTTCCCGATCGCTGCGGCTGGGGAGATGTACAGTAAAATTGTTTGAAACCACTTGCCTACTGCTGACACACACCTTTGTTTTCTGTGCATTGTCTCATGGCTGAGTTCAAACATTCCCATATTCAATCCGGACAGTTCTCATTCCAAGCAAGGCAGTAAACACAAGAGGTTACCACTAAGCAAGATCAGGGAGGCTTATATATTCAATTTAGGGTTCCAGTCCCAACCACTGCAAAAAAGGTTTACACATTGAGCCATCAAACATACCTGAGTTCATGGGTGAATATACAAGGTTATGTAAACTGGTTTATGATTAGTGATTATCATAATCTACAATATGATTATAATAACCGTTTAATAACCTGTAGTAACCTATAATATGGTTCATTATAATAACCTATAACAGTGAATAATCATAACTGGTTCATTGTTATTGTGATTATGAGCTATAATATGACTATTTACTGACGAACTGTAAAATGAGATGGGATCGGGGTATATACCAGAAACAACATGGGCACTGGTGACCGCCCGACACATCAGGCCCGAAGTCTCGGGCCTCGGGCCTGTGGTTATGGCCTATATCAACAGTGATCATTAGATTTACCCTCTGGTAAACTAACATAGCTATTGAAAATGGCCATTTATAGTGGATTTACCCATTGAAAATTGTAATGTTCCATAGTTATGTTAGTTTACTAGAGGGTAATGTCAACCCCAGATTAGTAAGCCCTGGTTGATGAACTTGGGGTGGGTCCCCTAGTGATAATTGGCTACTCAAATGGTACCACCACTTTATTAAACACAGCCTAGTGATGTACTACTCCGGGCTTGACATTAGCTACATTAATCCTCATTCTTGCCATTCATTTAAGTGTAGCTGATCTAGCCATTTTCATTCTTCCCCCTCCTCATTTTCAGGAACTCACGGTTTATCTTATGGCTGTGAGATACCCTGCAGATCCGATCCGATCAGTTCCAGCCACTTTCAGCTCCGGGGGTCTGCCTTTTCCTTTGGTAACCTGACTCCACTGGAATTGGAGATGGTGGTACCCTCTTAAGGTAAACGTTTACGCAACGAACTGGAAAATTCAGCCTTTGTGTTTATCCACTTTTAATGGGTAGTCATCAACGATTTCGACTGGGCCATTTTCTATGTCGCAAACTGTAAACGTTTAAAAATAGCCGGGCAAATCACCATTAATTCACTATATTAGCCATTAATAACCACCATTAACCACCATTAATCATCATCAATCAATGAGAAACCTGGGTTATGGCTGTGATTCGACCTCAGCTGGGCATCTAGATGTCGAGACCGCAAGATGTCTCCTCCAGCCAGCTGGCAGTGTTTACGAAATGTTTACTATAGATAGATTTCCCTAATATTTATCCTATGTAATATCTATAGATTATTATCCTAGATCTCCACTGGCAATGTTTATTATAGTTAAAAAAAACGTTGTTATCCTTTTTTCCAATCCAGATTCGCCTACTAATGTCCTCCAATATCCCATCATTATCCATTGGGTTTACCTCACTAAAGTAGTGGAATTCCACGGAAACTATGAAACAATTCATAGGAGAATCATCCCAGACACATTGAAGCATCCCATACGGTGGATTCATCACTTGGGGATGTTTTTTTGTGTTTACCTCACTAAACTATCCCAGCCATGGTGGATTTCTGAGCTCCAGCAGGTGGCCACTGTTTTGTCCAACCACCACGGCCATGCTTCCAAGTTTCCATGGTCATGTCCGCAGTGCCAGAAACAAGCCATGGGCCGATGTGACGTTGTTTTTTTTTCCGATTTCGTGTGTCTCAAAATGGGGTGCTACCCTGGACACAAAAAAGCTGCTACAGCTGGATGTTGGTCCCTTTAAAGATGGTGTTTTAGAGGTTTTAAGCCTTAAAAAGCCATCCACAAATTGAGAAACCACTCAGATCCTGTTGAATTTACTCTTGTCCCTTCGGAAAACAATGATTGCTGTTATTATTGTTGCTGTTTTGCACCAGTTTTGGACATATCCATTGCTTGTTCACTCATCCATATGATATTGTTCATTTGTCAATTTGGTTCGGGAAACTGATCCTGTCGGGGTGATTCCCTCTGAGAAAAGTCCTCTCCTTAGCTCTTGAGAGTTCACCCCGAAGGTTTCGACACGTTCAAAATGTTCAAAGCCACCTCAAGCAAGGTACTTTGTGGCAACCTTCGATCCAAACATATACCCAAAATTTTCATCCTAACTCATAACAAATAACTACGGTTTATGAGTTTATGATATGGTTATTATACTATGGGAGTTAAACCATCTTACACTTATGGGAGTTATTATAGGTATACCCAACTGGTTCTGAGTCAAAACCCTGGCACCCGGATGTTACCCAACAAGACATAGCTGGATGATGCTGGATTTGGGGCCCCCGTTAAGGAAATCGGTAAGTTGGTGCAAATAGCTCCCACTTTACTATGGTTTATGATACCTAAAACATATTACATCCTATAACTAGACTTCGGGTGTAACTGTATAAACCATCGAACATACCCTCTGGTAAACTAACATAGCTGTTGAAAATCACCATTTTTAGTGGGTAAATCCACTATTTCAATGACCATTTTCAATAGCTATGTTAAATTACCAGAGGGTAACTGGGCCCCAGTTATTGGTTAAGTTCAGCGTAACTTGATCCATCGACGATCTTCAACTTGAACCAGGAAATGGCGCCGGAAAAGGCGACGGATTTCCTCCACTGAGTTGTTGCATCTTTCTGGAGACCAGCGAACATAGGAATGATATTCAACATGGTGAAATAAACATAGGAAACCATAGGAAACCACCAACATGTAAAGTTTAACCATCAACAAAGATGGTTTAACAAACAATAATGGTGATTTAGCTATCAACATTTGGGTTTATAACCAACAAAAATGTTTTCTGGTTGGTGGTATGCCTACCCCTCTGAAAAGTATGAGTTCGTCAGTTGGGATGATTCTTTCCAATCTATGGAAAATAATCCAAATGTTCTAAACCACCAACCATATAAACTATATAAGTAATGAGTCAAACAGAATTCAATCATTTTTTCTCAGTATTTCGGTCCGGCACATCAAATACTATCAAATACTACTTTCCTACACAAACAAATGGAGATCATCATTGAAATCACCAGCCGGCTACTTGATGATCCAAAATGCCGGGTTTGGTCCGATTCAAGTTTCAAATGAAGGGGCTGGCCACCCTCATGTTCTCTCTTGAACAATTCCACTCTTCACACCTCTCTATTGCAAAGGAACAACTGATAAAGTAAAGGGCTGGGCACGCAGCACGCAGGCAATTCCACAGAGGGTACACAAGTGTTATGTCTGGTGATTTGTTGATTTCCTGCGAGGAGTTTCACCTTTAACACTTTTAGTGCGGCAAACCCATGTAACGTATTCCTTACCCTCTGGTAATCTAACATAGCTATTGAACATGACCATTTCTAGTGGATTTTACCGTTGAAAATGGTGACTTTCCATAGTTATGTTAGTTTACCAGTGGGTAATTCTTTCAACAAACAAAACTCTATAAAAGTCTGTCAGCGACACCCCAATCCATCCGTCAAGGAAAAACGCTATAGAAATCAGGGGCTTTGGCGCTGATATCCGCAGGCAAACCAAGCATAGACTCATAGCTTTTGAGGAACGCAATTCACCAACTCATTTGAGATTGGATCATCTAGAACAAACAAAATCATCCGTCAACCTTGGTTTACCCGGTAGTAATCTGCCATGATAGTGGAATTTCCCGCCCTGTTTTATTTTTTTGAATGGTGGTCTTCCTGTTTTTTTCAGTAAAGTTCGAGATTTCCATCTATGTCTATCAATCTATCTACCAATCTATCTATCAATCAATCAATCAATCAATCTATCTATCTATATACTCAGACTCCCACCCATTCTGCACAGGCCATCGGCCTAGGTCCATGAGCGGCAAATCTTGTTCCAAATCGTCTTCTTTGCCCACCATCTTTTTGGTGACCTGCCACCATGCAGTTCCACTTAGCAACTGCAAACGCCCAACAGAAATGGACTCAAATTGGTGATGTCACCACCAACAAGTGGGAATTAATCAACACATAGGGGGATTTATAATGATCTATGATTTGATATAGTTGCTTTATGTCGCTATGCTAGGTTGGGTGATGAAATAATTGTAGTTGGATAGGTGAAAACCCTGAATCTGCCAAGCTATAACTCTGCAGGAACCACTTTGTGTGTATGTATATAGCCACAACTAAATGGGTACTGTCCAACCCTGTTGGGATACAATCACAATGTTCATTCCCACAAAAATAACAACAACTGCAGCACCAACGCCAGGTCAGCGCTGCAGCCATACTTCCCCATAGATTCCCCATGGTGGAATTTCCATAAAGGATGAGGTTGATCTCAGGTCACTCAAGTGTCGGCTGATACTTTGATGCTGCCATGTTGCTTCCCTAGTCTCGTTTGCAACAAAACACATTCACCAGAGATTCACAGAGTTGTACTTGTTTATGAAAATGCATCTCAAAATTGACTTCTGGTTTGTTTTGTTTTGTCCGATATTTCTCGACAGTTCCACAGGGTTGTCCATTTCAGTTCCCCATCTCCCGGATATGTCGCCAATTTTCCATGTCGCAATTCACGACTCTTGCGGGCGGTTGTTCCCGATGATTTCTCGACTTTTGCCCCTCTCTCCGGGAGGTTTCCTGGTAAAGAAAATGTTTTTTTTTTTAAATCTGAAAATCAGATCCCGTTGGTGGTATACCTACCCCCTCATGGAGTTCGTCAGTTGGGATGATGAAATTCCAAACTGAATGGAAAGTCATAACATTCATGTTCCAAACCACCAACCAGCCATTAATATTCCATTACCAGAGGGTTAATCACCATTAAATCACCATCAATATCCCTATTAATAAACTGGGGGTAGCTACAGTAGATTGTTGGACACCTCCATGTCTCCCCTGGTCCGTGATCCTCGTTAGCCGGGCCTCCTGGATGGTTTTCTTGACCAGCTCCGGATCTGGGCCAGCCCTGGGTTGCAGCAGCTAACGTTCACATGGAGAATGGTAATTAACCATTGATATTGCCAGCAATTATATATTGCAATAAGGTGAATTGTGGATTATGTAACTTCTTATCAGATGTTGATTATACAATTATATATATATAATGGTTAACTGTTATTATAATCATGGTCTTAATTATGGTAAAATAACAAAAGAACCACCAACCAATCAATGTAACATGTTTGTTCGTACTGATTTGAATAATAACAATCATCAACCAATCTTCCATATTTAAAAACCAAAGATGATAATATGCAGGTAGGGACCCCACCCTGATACATCTAATACACATAAAAGTAACATGTATAGCAACATATAGTAACCATAAAACAACATATGTATGTGTATATATATATATTACACATATGTAATAAGTATATAAATACATATATATATATATAATATTGTATATATAATTATATATAAAATAGTATATATATAATATTATATATATGTGTAGTATGAAGGTGGGATATAATCATCGACTGATTCTTACCATGAGAGGGCATGGAAATCTTCACCGAGGCTTATTGTTGGGTTCACCAAGCTGAATAATGCGGTCATCTTGGGATACTTACCAGTGATACATTCATGATTTCTAGCTGGTTGGTGGTATACCTGCCCCTCTGAAAAATATGAGTTCGTCAGTTGGGATGATGAAATTCCCAAAATATGGAAACTCATAAAATTCATGTTCCAAACCACCAACCAGCTAGTGATGCGAAGTAAGGGATTCCAACCATCCGTTGTTATGCCGAGTTCAGGAAGTAAATGGTTTACGATGATGGGAACATCAATGATGGAAATTATAGAGCTGAGGGTACAACATCATACCAATGATCAATAAATTGATGGATGGTGTTTTTAACCATCTTGAAAAATATGAGTTCGTCAATGGGAAGGATGACATCCCATATATTATGGAAAATCAAAAATGTTTGAAACCACCAACCAGTCAAAAAAATGGGGATAAACTGTACTCATGGATTGTTTGGATCCATGAGTACCAATAGTAAATGGGTGTCAAAAAATGGTGGATGCCCCCCAGTTGCTGCAGTTTGACTGGAGGATAAGGCCATCCAAAGTGTTTTTAGCACAGCAATTTCATCAGATTTCGGCGATACCCCATCAACAGTTTTAAGATCTCATCTGTATAAAGACATGAACATTCATTCATGAACTGCCAAATCTCAGTTTGATATCTGCATCCATAGTTTAAATTGTGATTGATATCTTGGAAAATCGGGGGGCTAAGGACTTAAAAACTTATATCAGGACTTGGGCTCCGAACACCAATGGCAAGGCCTGGGAAACATTGGCCCGTTGGATGATTTAAGCAACTAAAGATATAGGAAAATATAGCAACAAAATGTGCTAAAATGGGGAAACAAGCCACCAACCCTGAAATATGGGAAAAATGATGGAACAATGAGATACACATGAGTATGTTCTTCAAAAAATGATCCAACAGAACAATGTGATGATACCTCCTACTTGCTGATTTCTCAAGATGGAGATGTTCCCAACACCATGGTTATACTGGCCATATACTTGAATTCATCTGGCAATTGTTGGTGAAATGGCCTTGGCAATGAGTTTCTGGCTTCATTGCTACCCCATTTCATTTGTGCACAAAAATACGCACTATTGCTAGTATTGAGTGCTTATGTCATCCAATCAACATAGGATAAATTTGTCAATAAATTTGATGCAAGTTTGCATGAGCGTAGATGAGTTCAGGGCTGCACCTTGGCGAACAAACAAGACAAAGACATACTCTTCGGGATATCACCACTAGCACCCCAAATCCAGACATCCGACGGGTAGAGAAATATGCAATTTTATTTCCGACATGTTTTGTTTGCCGCTCTTCAACAGGTATAGTTGTGTTGTTGATTTCTGAATTCTAGTTCGCAAAATCCTCATCTTTGTTGGCCAGATAGCAGGATCCAAATGCCTCTCTAGTGTACCTATAGTTGCATGGGGCAAAACGAGTCAAAACCATGGCATCCTGTTATCCTGTCGTTAGCAAAGCTGGCACAGTCATCCCGCAGGAATCGTGCGTTATTTCAAGGATCATAGGTGTGACTGTGAACTGCGCACGGGGCACAGGTCGCACAGGTCACTGATATGAACAAGTAGAATAACGAGATCGAAGACCTGGCAGAACATTCAGGAAATCCCTAATGCGATTGTCTGATGCCACTTCTTTTTTGGTTCAATAGCTTCAACTAATTCTCAATCGTGGCGCGGATTTATTGTGCGCACAGACCCGAAAGCAAACAAGCAGCCCAGCACTGCCATCACATTCCAACCGCTTGGGTCCTCGGTTGAACTGGAAAGCATGATACACTCAACGTCAAGTGTTCTAGCTAGTGCTCACAACTCGGCCGTACTCCCCCGAGCAGTATGAGGGACAATTCTTTGAGGTACTCATCAAAGGTCTGCAGTTTGGTCTTACCATCGGCACCAATGCCAAATCTGTCCCAATCTTGGGCGTATGCAGCATGTTTGGTCATATGTTCAATAGCAATAGCACGAAGCTCAATCGCCTGTTGGTGAACAGGAGGATCAAGCTAAGCCCTTTACAAATGGCATGGTACAGGCAGGCGCGATCGGAATTGGGACCATTTTCAAGGCCGCAAGAAGCTGTCACTTCAGCACCCTCTAGGCGGCCACAGGAGCCAGAGAAGCCGATGTTGGTCCCTCTCGAATTCTTGATGCTCATTGTGCTATTGACAACTGCAATATCCCAAGAAATCACCGTTGTTCAGCCCCCTATTCAAGGTGGTTCTGCAGTTCATTAGCGGTGACTGGTAGACAGGATAGGCTTTATCGATGCGGAAAACCTTCTGCGTATTTCACATAGCTACGGAAAATAACACATATAACCCATTTATAAATGATTCATGATGATTAACCCATTGAAAATGGTGATCTTCCATAGCTATGTTAGTCATAACCGGAGGGTATGGTTTTTCCATAGTTGGGTTTATAAACCAACTTACAACTGGGTCCGGTTATTCGAACCCAATTCTCCTGGTTTGCTTGGTTCTATCTCACCTTTGCCCAACATACCCCATGTATGAGCCGGATTGGATATTACTAGCCATTGAACTCTCATTGCATCTCATTGCAACAAGGCCAAATAGACCAATTTGCAGTCAAAAAAAAATTGTCAGGGTTTTCGTTGGCCATAGAGGTGTTTCCAAAAATAGGGGTACGCTTGATCATTCAAGTCATTAGACGACTGTATGTTTCTTATTGAAACAACCTTGGGTTTAGGGTAACTCACGATTTAGGAAATGCCTACAGTTTGCACAGCATATTCAGCAATTTTCCATTCAGGAGCTGGCCCGACTTTTGGCTTTCCCATTTTCGGATTCCATGAAATACTCTATTGCTATGTTTTTTTGGCCAAACATCCTCCCATCCAGCGGTTCCCTTATACCAAAATGTATATATAAATATTGTATACAATGGCAACCATGCATACACATCATCATATGATATAATTACCCATATTTTTCCAAGTACTGGAGCCATACAAGTAAATGGGTTTGTTGGAAAATAGGGTCCCCCAGAATCTTATGGTTGATCATCGTTTTTCCCAGTTGAAATTGACATATGGAGGTATCCCCCAGGCTTGGACAAACGAAATCAAATCATATATATATAGTTGGCTATATTCTAAGTCACCATTTCTCCTGGTTAAATCACCATTTTCCTGGCTAACTCACCATTTTCCCTAGTTAACTTACCGTGTTTCATAATTCTCGAATTATCATTGTTCACAATTGTTCCCGGTGAAATTGCAAATTTTTCCTGGTTAAAATGACAAACAAATCCTCCCAACGCTTCCCAACTGGGTTCCCCACCAGGCGTGGATCATAGCCGTAGGCCGCGGGCGTTTGTCGCGCAGGGGCTTCGTCGACGCGGAACTCGTGGCCGCGCAGTTTGTTGAGGATCTCCTCCTTGGTCTTGGTCCAAGGGCAAAAATGGGTTATTACAATGCGGCTGTTTTGTTTTTGAAATCTACAGGACGTGGCCATAGATATATAAATATAGAAATATTGAGATATGCAGATAGAGAGAGATATATATACATACAATATGCCCCCCAGTTATTTTTGCCGGTTTTTTAACCTCATGAATACTATAGTTATAGGTATCATAGACCATAGCTATTGAAGTTATAAGCCTTCTTAGCTATCGTTTGGGGCCCCGCGCTGTACAATACTCATTTGGACGATGATGAAGGTTTTTTGGATTATATAATATAGTTGAGTTGATTATACTGAGTCCAATTGCTTTGTTGATTTAATTTGATTTAATTATTTATGAATCCAATTTTCATGGAGATACTCGGTATAAGCCCATAGGATCATCAACCAATAATAATAATAGGGCAAAAACCAACAATAATTAAATAAGTGGGAATCATGGAGTAATCATGGGATAACAATAATATACAATAATAATGGGAGTCCATGATTGGATTCCTCAGCTAGTCCGAAGAACTTCTCCACGGATAACCTTGGATACTACATACGATATATGTCAAGGCATCAGGCTTCGAGGCTTTGAGATATGCTTGGAAAAGGTGATTCTAACGAGTTGGTTCTAGGAATCACGGTCGCGCCCAACACCCATAAAAGGGTAGGCAAATGACTAGATTAAAAAAGCTCAAATTGCCAGCTTCCAGCCTTGTAGGTGGCTATAATTTTCCGAGAACGGGCTGGAGAAACCTTGGGAAATGGCTTAGAATCAGTAAACAGATGCAAACAAATGTGATTTAGGCACAACATGGAGATCTAACCCACAACTATGGGCAATATATGCAATTTTACGATGCAAATTTGCACTGGAACCTCAAAAACGGGTCGGGCAGCGAATATTTATGGCCCTTGCTGGTTTCCACGTTCAAATCCAGGGCTTGTACACAACATGAATATACACACCCTGGCTATACATCGAACACATGGCTCGGGGATATAGATTGATTTTGTTGGGCAGGTTCTCCCCACCAGAAAGTCAGTGGATGAGTCCTAATATAAGACCAAATAACATTTACCTGAAAAAAACACAGACTTGTCTATCCAAGTTCATAGATTTATTGATTCATTATTCAGCTCCTCATTTATATATATCATGTTTGCGTGCTTATCTTTGTGATGCATTTATTTACCTATCTATCACTTTATGTATCTATATGTACAAAGTTTGAAACCATTTTTATCCATGCAGGTATTCATATTTATTCATCTTTATCTATTTATCTTTATGTACACACCCCATAGCCCACGGAATCACGTCCCCCGCTTCAGGGCGCCCCACCACTTTGGCTTTAGCCCCATCTTCCTCCACTGACTTGAGCAGTAGCTCAGCTTGCCTTGTGCCGCAGATTCAGCGACAAGGTGACGCCTGTAAAATACTTTGAGACACATTTGTGTCCAGGAAATTCTCGCAAAATGGAACGTTTTGGTCGCACACACACACACACTAAATATATATGTGTACACATATATATATATATACATATACAGTTTCCAGATCGGCCTGCTTTTTGCGAAGAAACCTGAGGTGCTGCCTTCTCAAAAGGTGAATTGGACGTCGACCGAGCGCCCACCGTTCCCACTGTTCCTCCATGGCTCAGATGGCCATGGAGTTTGAAGGTACCCTCTGGTTATGACTAACAGTTTGCTATTGAAAATGGCCATAGAAATAGTGGATTTTCCCATGAAAAATGGTGATTTTCCATAGTTATGTTAGTTTACCAGAGGGTAAGAGTTTCAGAAAAGCGCATCTTTGGATATCTTTGGTTACTAAAATCCTAGGTTTTCTCTAGATTTTTTCGAAAACACCCTTCTATTAAGATGTCATCCATAGATGGAGCGTTGCCCCTTGGCGAACCTCAAGAGTGGATGACCTTGGTGATACACCTGAGACTGCACCCAGTAGATTCATACTGGGTAAAACAACATCAAACAAGAACCCATATCATATGGAGAAATGGGGGTACCCCAAGCTCGCTGGATGGTTTCATGGAACATCCGAACATCGAATGGATAACTAGGGGTACCCCCATGACTGAGGAAAGCCCCATATTTCTCCGTTTGCAAAGCCCATTAGACCACAAAGATCCAACGACACCCATCACCGGGTATCATCTCCATCTGTGATCTATCGAATCCCTGAAAAAAATGTCCGGTCTGGACTGTCAATCACCATGGGGAACACATGTGGGTTGATGGCACTAGAATGGCATTATAAGCAAGAAAACGAAGATTTAAGCAGCACAAATAATGGTATCATGGGATATAATGGGATATAATGGGATATAGTGGGGGTAAGATAAGTATCAAACCCAGCTACAAGGTGGTGCCAGGTGTTTGGATAAATTGGTTTATAATTAACACAGCTAGGCTTCATGGTGCTAATTACTATAGCTGCATAGGGTTACAAACCAACTAACGAACTCGGCCCTACCTTGTATCAACCTCACCAGGCCCCTTTTGTTGTCGTTCCAACCTCGGAATCAAACACTCATAAGCAAGCAATAGTAATCCAAAGAGAAAACAATGTTTTTTTTTTCCTATGGGTTATTCTCAACTATCTTCAAATATCATCAATCCTATTCCACAACGGATTGCGAACACTTCAATTCCCCACATACCCTCTGGTAAACATACAAAAACTATGAAAAATCACCATTTTTGATAGGTAAATCCGCTATAAATGGACAATTTTCAACGGCTTTTTGTATGTTTACCGGAGGGTATCTCCAATTGGTAGATGAATCCTGGACCGATCAACCTCAAAGCTAGGACAATGTTCACGTATGGAAAACTACTCGTTTCTCGATGACTTCCCTGAAACAAAAACATGATGGTTTTCCACGACCATTATAACCATTACAACCATTATAACCATTATATAACCATTATAACCACTAAAACCATTATAACCGTTATAACCACTATAACCACTATAGCCATTATAACCATCTATCGTTGACTAGTAACCAACTATTACCCACTCACAAGGAAACTTATCCACATTCTTGTGGGTTCTATCCCTACAATGTGGGGCCCCCAAACGCAAAGTTGGTCTGTAAACCCCATGAATACTATAGTTAAAGGATGTTATAGGTATCATAAACCATAGTTATTGAAGTGATTAGTTCACCAACTTAGCTACGTAAACGAAGGCCCCACATTGTAGTATTACATAACCATCTAATTATTGGGATACCCAATGACTTGAGCTTGATATTTACAAACATCGGGATAGAAATGCCAAGAGATATGGGGATTTCCCATTCTTGTGGGTTATATCGCTATTAATCACCATAAAAACCCATTGAACCCGGCAGATGCCTTGCCTGGCCGCCTTCAGCGCATCTTGCAGCTCTTCTGCCTGACAAGCGCTAAAGGCGGATGACCATCGAGGGTTTTTGTTACCGCCAAAAAGGTGGTTTTGGCGAATCAAAATGGTGGGTTAATATCTTACCATCTGGTTATTTAACATAGCCATGGAAAATCACCATTTTTAATAGGTGAACCATCTATAAATGGGCCATCTATACCGTGGCTATGTTAAAAAACCAGAGGGTAACTTAACATGGTATAACCATCAACATCTGGAATCACCATGAAACATAGGAGTACCTTCAAATCGTTGTATAACGAGGCCACAATGAGGTGTCAATGGATTGACGATCGGATCACCGGATGAGAAATTCGTTACCAGAACAATTTGTTACCAGAAATCGCCAGCTTTGATATACAGAATATGTTCCAAATATCAAGTAAAATATACCGTATACCCTCTGGTAAACAAACATAGCTATTGAAAATGGCAATTTATAGTTAATTTACCCATTAAAAATTGTGATTTTCCATAGCTATGGTTTACCAGCGGGTATGTGGTTTCCTAATTTGATGGATTCAGTATCAAGCCAAGAACATGTGCCAATGCATCAAGAAAATACGGATTCAGCTGGAGATTGAACAAGAAAAACATAGATTGAACCCCAAAAATGGAGATAGAACCTTAGACAACTGGGATTTGGCCAACACCACCATGGGTTGAACCAACAGAAAATGGAAGATTTATCTGCAGATATCCACTGCAAACGGGGAATTCGACCAGCCAACATTGGAAGACAAGAAACAGTACTATGGAGGATAGTCAAAACATGTCAAAACCTTTGGCTTGAAAACATGGTCAATCTTTGATAGTCCACAAAGAAATGTCAGCTTTTGCTGCTTCGGCTTTGGTCGGGTGATTTTCTATCGCAAAAAACGATCCAAGCTTTTCGGACACCTTGAACATCGATGATGTGACTCCGTCACTCAGGGATCATTCGGGTGCTCCGATGGTTTTCCATATTTTGGGGAGGATATATGGGGATGAACATCCATAAATCCCAGCTATTTTGGGGTTCACCAGGGTTCAGGAGGCCTGGTGTTGTGACAATTTCCATGTGATAGAATGATCTCCAGTGCTGTTTCGACCAAATCTCAACAGCCTGAGGTTGATCATGACAACTTCTCATTCAAATTCTTCGTGACACCCGAGTATCGAACCCATTGTTGGACACGACCAAGCTTCAGGAATCCAAACTGTTCCGAGGGGAAAATCTACGCTTTCCTGCATAGGAAGGGGCCCTTCTAGATGGGCCCCAAGTAGGTTGGTTTACAACCAAGCAAACGCTTGGATTTATGTTTGATGTATCTATAGAGGTAGTTGTTTCATTGACCAACTTACCTAAGGCGCCTGCAAATATATCGCGATTTGGCACTTGAAAATCAGCCATGTTTCCTACTTATATCCACATGTTTGATGGTAGCCTTTTTCTATACTCAGGTTTGATGGTAGATCCATGTAAATCCCGATGTTTTGAACAAAACTCCGATTGTAATGATTCTAAACAAACTCCAGATTGTTAGAACAAACTCATTTTCCAATCACACATCTCCACCAAATCCCATTTATAGATATTTATAGTTGGTTTATGGATGTTTATGGTTGTATCCCCCAAAAATGCAAAATCGCAGGCACACCCCGCCTGCAAATGGGTTTCAGCTTTCAACAGCAATGCCGTGGCTTCGGTTTTGCTGTCCCCCGCCTGACCACCAGAAAACAACGAAAAATCCACCGGAGAATATGGAGCTGCAGGGGAAAGTTGTGGTTTAAGTCCTGGGAAAATATGATGTAGTGGGAACATGTGGGAACATATTATTGGAGCATCAAACACATGGATTGAATGGGAGTAGACGACTTGTTTCGTGCAAAAAAGCCGCTGTGAAGCCCCCAAAACTGAACTAACCATGTGATCCATGTGAATATTCCATGACGCAAGATATGGATCCAACTTGATCTAACCAACGAAAAAAACAATTATGGTTGTAGGATGTTGTAGGGCCTGTCAAGGCTCTTGTGGATCACTCCAGATCGCCACCAATCTCTTGCAAAAGATCAACTGACATCGTTTCTTCGGAATCTGGGAGGGTTTTATGCACCTCTGTTTCTTGCCCTTCCGTCCCTGTTAATGGGTAATTTCTCATATTTAGTTTTGTCCAAAGAAGGGGGTATAGCCATATAACCCATGCTTACCCTAATTCAAAAGGTTGATCATATGCATCATGTTACCCAGTAGACCTGCCATTGCAAATGTCTGAAATCGAACCATTTCGCGATAGCTCCCTTTACCGCGACATCATGGTGAGGTCACTATACACCCGGAGCAGTGGTTGTATCTCTAGATCTGTATTTGAGGTTGTTCTCGGATTTCCATGGATCTCCATATTATTGTGTTGATAAAAATCCAAATCTTCGGTGGTTAAATCAATTCTGTCAAACTATCAGATAACAAGATGCAGCCCACGAACCTGAATGCAGTCACGTAGAACACTTTTGTGAAAGAAATTGTTTGAACAATTTTGTGCACTTTTCCCCTGCTACCATAGCAGTGCGCTGTAGACTGTGGAATGCGGAAAAGACTGGGGTGCAAAGTGTGGAGTGTGGGGTGTAAAGTGTGGAGTGTAAAGTGTCAAGTGTAAAGCGGGGAGTGTGGAGTGTAAAGTGCAAAGTGTAAAGTGTGGAGTGTAAAGTGTGGGGTGTACAGTGTAGAGTGTGGAGTGAAGAGTTCAGAGAGTAAAGTGTAAATTGTAAAGTGTAAATTGTAAAGTGTAAATTTTAAATTGCGAAGTGTAGAGTGCAAAGTGCAAAGTGTAAAGTGTGGAGTGTGGAGTGTGGAGTGTAAAGTGTAGAGTGTGGAGTGTGGAGTGTGAAGTGTGGAGTGTAAAGTGTAGAGTGTGGAGTGTGGAGTGTGAAGTGTGGAGTGTGGAGTGTAGAGTGTGGAGTGTAGAGTGTGGAGTGTAGAGTGCAAGGTATGGAATGTCAAGTGTTGAGTGTAAAGTGTGGAGTGTGAAGTGTGGAGCACGCAATGCGACACGTTTGAAGTGCTGCGCCTGCCACGCAAAATGGCGATGGAGGTGCCTGCCATGCGAAACCACGTTACATCTTGCTTTGACACCTTGAAACAGGAGAGGTTTTGCAGCTTCCCTTATAGACGCGACAAGGCCACAAGAGAAGCCAGAGACTCGAGCCGAGACATGTTGGAGCATCAAAACGAGCATTTCGTGCGAGGCATCCTCCAATTTTCAGACTTTGTAGCTTCAAAATCGACGTTTTCCTACGAGTTTTCTTAGGAACCTCTAAATTTGCTACCTCAAAATCGATGTTTCGTGCAAGGCTTCCGTCAATTTTCAGCAGTCATGTCTAGGGGGGGTCCAACCCCTGAAATAGTAGTCTCCACTGGCTGTTTTCCAGACGGGCCTGAACCCCCCCCCATACCCCCTTTGAGCATTTATGAATGGATAAAATCTAGGGGCCTGAGTCTAGCATTCGTAAACCAAACATTTTTGCTAACACTCAACTTGGACAAGGGTACCAATACTTTGGAGCATTTTGGACGTTCCAAAGTGATCAAAGGTCAGGCCCCTCAAAATATTCTGGGAACGTTGTGAATATTTAGGACATACATTTTTTATCTGTGAATCTTATGAAACCATGGACCTCCTGGATTTTAGCCATTGTTTTTTTTCTCCCGCATGCCACAGATAAGCTGGCCACTTTGAAAGGTTCTCAACAGAGATAAAGTTGACAAACATGTCACAATTAACTTCCCAAGAAAACAATTTTTGCACACCTTTAATGCCAGTTTGTTTAGAGAGATTCATCTATCAAGGTTGGGGACATAGATTTTATTTCTTCTTGGTTTTTCCTCCAAGCTTCGCCCCGCTTAGTCGAAACAGCTATCCGGGAACAGAAGAAGTACAGGATTTGGCAGCCTTTTTGTTTGGGTCAAATTCAGTATCTTGACATATCTTGACCTGAAAGTTCAAAAACAATAAGGTTCAAGGTGAGGAAATGTGTAACGGTGAGTTTGAAAAACATGGCAGCAATGCTCAACAAAATAAACTTCATGCACCTTCGCTACAGTTTGATGCCAATTTTGCAGGGTTTTCATCAATTTCATCAATCAAGGTTGCTGTTTCTTCCTTTCCAATCAAAGGTGTAGATTGGACCTAAATTGAAGGGGGCTGACATCCGAAAATAAGAGACGTACCTCGTACCAAGCCTCACGTAGGACAAAAATAACATTCAAAGGCCCAACCTTCAAAAAATAAAATCAACGGGCCTGACCTGAAATTGGAATGAGGTAAAAACCAAGGGCTGGACCCCCCCTTGGGTCCTCTTTGGAAGCGAGTACCATTGAGGGGACCTAGGGGGGTCCAGCCTCTTAGAATTTATCTCACACTTATGATCGAGATAAAATCTAGCATGTCTGCAGATAAAATCAAGGGACCTATCGTCAAATTTACAAAAAAACTAATTAAAAAAATAGCCATGCGCCCCAGGGGCTGGAGCTCCTAGATCTCAGCTGGGAGCAAGCAACGGGTATGCTTTTTGCGAATCGCATTGTCAAGGCTGCGTCCAGTGGTCAGAACGTGCAAATTCCGAAACGAAGCTACGCGACGCTGGAAACCTCCAAAAGTGACCCCTTTTGCAGAACTTGCATGAACTTGCCATACAGGCACGACCATGGCCCTCATGTGGATGTGGGGCGGTTGCGAACGGTTGCGGACGGTTGCGAACGGTTGCGAACGTTTGCACAACGTCGAGCGAACACACCCTCAACCCCCAGACTCCCAGAGTGAAACGGGAACCCTTGCTACGCATGCGGGGAATATGTATATATAAATATATATTATAAATCCTGATGTTTGGTGGACAAATCTCGATGTTTGGTGATTAAATCAAACCTGGTTGGTGGTTGAGCCCTTCCCCTCTGAGAAATGATGGAGTTCGTCAGTTGGGATGATGAAATTCCCAACTGAATGGACAAATAATCCACATGTTCCAAAGCACCAATCAGCCATTCATATTCCATTACCAGAGGCTTAATCACCATTAAATCAGCATTAAATCAGCATTAATATCCCTATTAAATCACCATTACCAGAGGGTACACCCCCCATGTTGGATCCCCAAACTTGTTCACTTCTCATTTCTGATCCGCAACCTTGGATCTTCCGTGAGTCGCTGGTTTGGAATCCCCCAGGGTCCCAGCTGAATCTTCACCATGGCAACACATGATGAAGTACTAAATGTTGGTAAAACAATGCCATAAACCACCCATTTGGGAATGGTTTATACCACCTATCTATGGTTGATTTGGGGGATCGTTTGTTATTGTTGTAACCACGTTAATCAGTTTTTATTCGAGTTTGAAGTACTACAGAAAATATATGTTTATGGTCATTATGGTCCAGCACCAGTTTAGTAAACTTTTCTTGATGATTTATATAAAACAGCTTACTGGTCCAGTAAGGAAAGGCGGTGCTCTATGAAAGAAGTCTGGTCGTAGGAATTGTCCATGGCCATGTCTGGGCCACCCTGTGCCTTCTGCTGTGACTGGAAAGGCTAATTTACATGCCCATTCGCCCAACATTGCCCATGCATGCGTCCATTCTAGAGGTGTACGAGCTCGGCATCCTAGCAGTGGAGTCAGGAGTAGCCCACCTAGCAGTGCTTCTGTAGGAGACCCACGTACTGCAGAGGTAGACAGAAGTTCTGACCGACTGTTGCATAGCAAGGTACACCACTCCGCTGGGGATTTGTGGCTGGTCGGAGTGGCAAATCGCCTGGACCTTTGGACTCGAGGGTCTCCTCCTTCATCTACGGCAGTAGCTCCAGTTGTTCCTTGGGCTGCTTGCTTTGACGGCGGGTTGGAGTGTCGCAACTTGGAAAATCAGCACTATGTCCCATGTCAACATCCGATGCTAAAACTTGTGCATGACCTGTAACGATGACTAGGCCTGCATTGAGCTCTGCTCGGGATTCTGTCATGAGCAAGACTGCAGGTCTGTGCTAATTTGGTGCCTTGTTGATGTTCTCCTACAGGTTGACCACTTTTTGTTGGACAGCTTTAAGTGTACGGCCATAATCCAACCGGTTACAAGATAGGGCTCTCTGGTTATACGTTTGTTTTGAACACCTGAAAAAAATATCTACGATAAATCCAATTGTTAATCTATTTGTTAACAAACTGATAAACCACGAGCTAAGTACATGAAACCAATGCTTTATTGTAAAATCCTATCATAGTCCCATCATGGATGGCCCAGCATGTTTCCAATTGCATGGCGATTTTGCTTCCACTAAAACACCAATGGAATTATATTCTTGCCAAATTTCCCTCAAGTAGAACCACCATCAAATCATCATTAAATCACCATTACTGTAAAACCCACCAAAACCATTTTTTTTCATAGTAAAATATCCTATCAAATCATCATTGTTCCCAAAAAACATGCCATTAAATCACCATCAAATCATGAAATCACCATTAAAAGACACGGGAAATCACCATTTTTCCATAGTAAAATCACATTTTTTCATAGTAAAATCACAATTGTTCATAGTAAAATCACATGTTTTTATAGTAAAATGACTATTTTTCATAGTAAAATGATATGAAAATCCTACGTTTTTTCGTGCCTCAACGGCCAGAGCCATGGCATCATCCAGAGTCTCCAAGATCTCCTGCTGTGGACGACCTGCACATGGGAACCCTGTCGACGGTTTAAGTGATGGAAAACATAGGAGAAACATGCAGTGAGGCCCCCCAGTGATGTTTGTTGGTTTATAAAGCCCCAGTAACTGTAGTTATGGGTGATTAATGATGGTTAATGGTGAAATATGGTGATTAATGGTGATTAATGATGGTTAATGATGGTTAATGATGGTTAATTATGGTTAAGATGTGGTTATTATATGGTTAATGATGATTCATAACCGCAATGTGAGGCCCCCCAGTGATGTTTGTTGGTTTAGATAAACCCCAGTTACTAGTTATAAGTACCATAAACCATAGTTATTGGAGTTATAAACCAACTTATTCAGTGAAATATGATGAAAACTGATGAGAAATGTTGAACAATGATGGAAACATGGTGAGACATGATGAACAATGATGAGACATGGTGAGAAATGATGGAAACTGGTGGAACATGGTGAATGGGATGAGTAACGGGAATTGAATGGTGAAATATGGGAATGGGTCAAAATTAGGTACCCCAAGCCCCAACTAGACTAACATCTGTGGTCCCATTTTGGTCTTCCATTTTGACCCACACCCATATGATGAAAACTGATGAGAAATGATGAAAAACGATGAGACATGGTGAGAAATGATGGAAAATGATGGAAACATGGTGGAAAAAGTGATGAAATTGGTGGACACATTATGAAGACCGGTGGAAACCTGATGAAAGCATGGTAGAACATGCTGGTTTTACCATTGAAGTTATGGATATCCATGAAGCCATCAAAGTTATTGAGTTCTAAACTTTAACCATGTTTATTGGTTTCTAAATGAACATTAATCATGAAACATGTAGGTATAAGTGAAATATACATGGGTCAAAATAATTGATATCACTGGAATAGTCATAGAATTTCATGGGTTATTCATGGGAAGCATCCAAAATGGGGATTGATTGAGCCATCAACCTGCGAGGTTTCACAAATGAATTTGGGTAAATGGGATGAGTAACGGGAATTAAATGGCCAAAATAAGGATTGAACTAATGAATCATGGTACATACATGGGATAATCATCCATCATGCATGTAAGGGGACATATCATGGGTGTATCATGATGGCATAGTGGGATATAATTAATGCCAACCCCCTTCATTTATGCTCATCGCCCGTGTTGTTCTGTCGTGGGTCTCTAATTCCCTGCCACAAGTTGGCCTTTCAGTAGAACAAAGCATGCTACAGCTCTCCATATAAACCCAAGAAAAGTAGTCTAGAGTAATCCCCAAATTGATAGAACCGCCAGAAATCACCGTTCTTCTTTCGTGGGAACTTACCAACTTCTATCCTTTTGGGTTTTTTTGTGACTTGGACTCGACTCCAGGCAGCCGCACCATTGAACACATGGATCTGCGCGATGACGCATAAGGCAGCCCTCGGGTGGATGTTGCTGGAATTTTAAAACCAACATAAAACAGGAGGCCCACTTTGTATGATGAAATGATAACTGGTTGGTGGTTTCAACCCCTCTGAAAAATATTAGTCAGTTGGGATGATTATTGCCAATATATGGAAAAATAAAAAATGTTCCAAACCACCAACCAGATAAGGTCTAGCCGGCTGGCCTAGGGATCTTCGGAATCCAAAAGAACGGGGGATTCCAAAGTTCCAAAGCCCGCAATTATCTTCGGGCATCCCAGCAGTGGTACCATATAACGCATGGAGCATAATGGAGCTGAGGCTTCCTGAAAAAAAATGGTGGCAATGGAGGCATTAAACATATCCACTCGAAGATCCCAATGCTTGCTTGAAAGGTATGCAAGTCGGGAACATCATGTTATTATCACCGTTCTTGCTGGTTAGGAACCCTATCATACCCCATCTTTGCGGATCCAATCTCCAATTTTTGTAGCTTACAACCACCCCATGAACGTCCATTTTGCGTGAAGCATGGGTTGGCAACTATCCCATCAAAAGGGATTTCTTCACATCACCAAGTGTTGGAGATGCAATGCCTCCTAGTTACCTAGTTACATCAGTTGTGGGTATCTTACCGATCATCTGGCCGTTGTGTGACTCAAAATCTGAGGTGTTCTCTCCAGGGTTGGACTCCCGTACCTGGGAAAGGCAGCAGGTGGCCATGCCACTTAGTCACATTCGTGCGGGCCCCTTTGTTTGGATCATCCCTTTCACAGCACGGGCAAGATCTGCACGATTCGCCCAAGTGGCGCAGCGCCCGATGGATTTCTCGAGTGTTCGCCAGCGATCCTGCAGCGGCCCATTCGCTTCCAGCCACTCCAGACACCTTTGAGGCATTAATTCACGAAGACTGCGGGGGGCTGCATCTGAGGCCAGCCGAGTTCCTCCGCTTTATTGACTCCTGGGAGAGTCCATGAGATCACCGATGGTAGCAGAAAAGAACTGTCAATTAGAATAGGCTCACATGTTAACATGATGGTGTTAGGGGTGGTGGTGTGATGAACCAAGTTACCCACTTGAAACATTGTTACTTGAATTAGCGCTGGGGGAACATATTTGTGGTGGTTCAACAATCATATGTTGGATCAAGTGAACGCATGAAATTTTCGATGTTCGACCAAACAACATATCTCTGTGAAGGTATATAACATATAAAAGTATATGAACAAAAATGACAGATCTTTGTGAAGATCTTTGTCAATCCAAAACACTGTAAATACCACTGTATGCTGTGTTATTATATGTATATATAATGTAGATTATCATATATATATATATACACATTAATTGAATATCTAAAATATATCAAATAAATATATTAACATTATATGTTAATATAATATTATTAAACATATTATAATTGAATATTATCATTGAATATTACTATTGAATATTATTATATATTATTAAAAACATTAAACATTACTATATATCATTGACTATGATTCTATATTATTATAAATTAGTTAAAACATATTATTTAATATTATTATCTAATATTACCTATTATTACATATTACTATAGCAAATATGATATATATATATGTAATAATTATAACAATATATCATTATTTATTACTATTATATCACTATTATTATTATTACTGTTATTACTATTACTACTATCATCATTATGTTTATTATGTATATCACACAAATTATGTGTAGATGTTGGTATTTTACACTGTGGATTCATCTGAGCATCCCCACGCTTCCGCCTGCACGTCGCCCACCTCCTTGGCGGCATCTTTGGCCTCGCCGCGACGCGGGGTCCATGGCGAGTGTACCAAGGAGAACCATGAGAATCCGGGAAAACAACTTGGATTTTTCATGATTTTATAGAACTTCTGAAAAAACAACTTGGATTTTAAGACAACTTGGATTTTTCGTAGAACTTCAAGGAAGCAACTTTGATTTTCACCCACAAAAATGAGGATTCACTTGGGATTTTGTTTGAGTTACGGAAAAAAACGGCGTCAAGCGACAAACAGTGCAGAGACGGGGATGATCCAACCCCCATGCCCCGAGTCTTGCGGCCTGCTTGGAGACAGTAGCTGCGCGTGACAGATCCTGCGGAGATTGCAGGGAGACAAGTCCTGTCTCAAAAAAAATGGGAAGTTAACTAGGGTGCCCTCTTTTTAGACAAACCGAAATGGAAGACGGCAATCTGTTGCATGAATTATTGGATGTCATGGGAACTTATACAAACTTACATATTGTTTGGAGGCCTTTGCAGCGTGCCTGAACAAATGCCGCAAATTATCCAAACAGGTGGGTCATGGACACCAATATATTTGGCTTTGATTTTGATTGGACGGATGGAACCAGTTTGGAGGCCTGGAATACTATTAGTTTGGTGTACGGTGGGTAAGCATATGAGATTCCGAAATCATTGGTTAAAAAGTATTGACCTTTTCCACCAAAGTTTTGGTGATACTTTGGGTATATTTTTTCGATATCTTGATCTCATTCCCAAAATGACAAGCAAGAAGGATGAGCCAATGCTTCATTGTAAAATCCCATGATCATGGTAAAATCCCATGAAGTCATCATTTTCCCTATAAATACCTTATTAAAAGAGCGTTAAAATCCGTAAAAAAAATATCATTCATCCATAATATTCACCACTGAAACATATTCACATCACCAGTTTTCATGCTAAAATCACCATCAAAATCACCATAAATACCAATGAAGTCACCATTAAAACCAAGTATATAAAATCATCTCCTCTGAAAAATATGAAAGTCAGTTGGGATTATGAACATATGGAAAAATAAAATCCAAATGTTCCAAACCACCAACCAGCCATTCATATTCCATTACCAGAAGCTTAATCACCATTAAATCACCATTAATATCCCTATTAAATCACCAGGTATGTTCTTGGTAAATCCTATTAATATCCCTATTAAATCACCATTAATATCCCTATTAAATCCTATTATGTTCCTTGAATCATCCCCTTCAATCACCATTAAAATCACCATGAAACTTCTCCGTTCTCGGTTGCGGCGCTGTCCCGGAAACCGGCTAGGTCCTCCCAGGGTAGCGGCGCTTTGGCATTGGCCTTCCGGCCGCGGAGCTTCAAGGTGCCTCGAAGAAAGAAACGCAAAAATGGGAGCCGGCAATCCGCATAGATCAGTGGTTAAAATCTGTGGTATATAGATGATAATATATTAACCACTGATATCACTATTAGCATTATTAATATTAGTGACATACAATAAAATCATATCGCTATAGATGATATATGATTAATACTGATAATGATATAGTGATATGAGTACATGAGTAGTGATATTAACAACAGTTAATGACCATGGTTATGATATAGATGATATATGGTTCTATATACACATATACATTCTATACTCTCAGTCCGGGTCATGACTTCACCTAGGTTAATGGTTAGTAAGTGGGATAATCGCCCACTTATACTGGTTGGTGGTTGAGCCCTACCCCTCTGAAAAATATGAATTCGTCAGTTGGGATGATGAAATTCCCAATATATGGAAAATGTTCCAAACCACCAACCAGTATATGATTACTACTGATAATGATATAAGTGATATGAGTAGTGATATATGATATTAACCATAGTTAATGATGATATAACCATAGTCCTTATGTGGTTCACTATGTTCATAATCAAATAACTATGAATCATTCAATAACCAGGGTTAATGTTCATTATGATCAATAATGATAATGAACATGGTAGCTAAATGACTAATTATAGTGATAATTAATTAAATGTATATATATATATAGAACTGTGGTTATTTGATAATGTGATACGGTAAGCATGTTTACTAATAGTGATAATATTGGTAAACGTTAGTGGAAAATAGCGTTTAAGAAAGATATTTACCAGAACTTCTACCTCAGTTATATGTGGAATATCCAAACACACACACACATATATATATATATATGTATATGTATATATATATATATACATATCCAACTTGGATGCGCGTCGAAGACACATATGTTCAGATTCAACCTCTGGTTTTAGGAAAAACAACCCCAATTGTTGACTATGGTTACCCTCTGGTTATGACTAACATAGCCATGGAAAATCCATCCATTAAAAAAAAACGGTAAACCATCTATTTCTATGGGCCATTTCCCATGGCTACGTTAGTCATAAACAGAGGATATATATAGTAATGATAGTAATACTAGTATCATGATCATAGTGATAATGATAGTAACAGAGTAACAATACCATGGTAAATGGTGGATCTTTCCGGTTCGTTATGTAAACGTTTACCAGAGGGTAATTCCCATCAATATCCCCATTGTTGTTGGTAAAATCCCTATATCAATCATTATGACAATCCCTATGAATTCCCATAAAATCCTATTGTTGACTATGGTTATACATGATAGCGATCCGCTAATGAACCGTGCTTCTCCTCGGCCAGATCCGCTTTAGAGGTCCGGTGCTGCTATTTCCACCCCCGAGTTCGTTGCGAAAACCGGATGCCGAGCCCCGAACTTGAGACCAAGAAAAACCGTGTTATTCTTACTGGTTTTGACGTTTCATAGGGTTTTCATAGGATTTTAACCAGCAAGACTTCAAGAAATGGTGTTTTTATGAAATTATAATCTTACTTGTGCTTAGCAGGGAATTTTCGGGAATGATCCGTTGGCTGACTATGAATGATCATCCCAGCAACCCCCAGCAACCCCCAGCAACCCCCAGCAAGCCCCAGCAACCCATCCATTCCGTACGTTTAGCACCAGTAAGTATTTGACGCATCATCCCACTTAATGGTAAGTGAGATACATGCCCAACGGTTGGTGATATACCTACCCCTCTGAAAAATATGAGTCAGTCGGGATGATGAAAATCCCAATATATGGAAAAATAAAAATCATGTTCCCAACCACCAACCAGTATAAATGGCCAATAACCCTTGCTTGGGGACTTACAACTCATCTAACCAGGACTATTGAACGGCTTAGCTTGCGGCAAGATCCTCCAAAACACCAAAGATACACCTTCGCTTGCTCCGTTTTTTGAATGTGGGCCCCTAGAAAAATCACTCACTTTGTAAAAAGAACCATGTAAGCATCGATATCTCTCATATACCACAGTTAGCTTATTTACAAACAAACTTCTATATTACAAACAAGCTGCCAATCCGCATTTTTATTGGTTAAATGGTTCAACATCCGCATTTTTCATATATTTCCTGGTTATAGAAATTTTTAACAAACCAATTTTTCCTTGGTTAATGGCTAAAAAATCCAATCTTTCTTCCTTAACTCCTCAAATTTTAAGCCCTAAATCGCCACCGTTCAGGTCCCCACTCTGCTCTTGCTGCTTCACCAAGAGTTTGCTTCGGCACTCCGCCTGGAGCCAGCAACTTGAACCCGTTGACATGGGATGTATAGAAAGCCACCATTTATCTAATAGATGGATATATTTTTAGTATATTTAGTGCTGGTTGGTGGTATACCTACCCCTCTGAAAAATATGACTTCGTCAGTTGGGATTATGAAATTCCCAATATATGGAAAAATAGCATTCATGTTCCAAACCACCAACCAGAGTGGGATTCATGGGATATAGTTTCATAGTTTATGCAAAGATTTATGTATATGATGTTTGGCCCCCCATTTACAAAATTACTAAGTTGGTGAACTAATCAACTCAATAACTATTGTTTATGATACCTATTAAACTATAATATTCCTGGGGTTTAGACTCCAACGAACATAATTCTGGGGCCCCACATTGTATAAGCCAGATATAACTGGGGTACACCCTAGAACTGGCTTGTATTATGGTCACGGTTATCAACCACTAGTAGAAAAGTGTAAATTATGCTACTAGTTGTTCTGAAAGTGGGGGATGTTTAGTTTCAATCACTGTTGAGCGGCACTTTATGTGTGAGCTGTACACTGTGTATTTATAAAATATAGTAAAATAATGTAAAATATACAAATCCATCACTTCAGCAAAAATAATGTCAATGATAACAAAAATATTAGCGTCCACACGGAACTTCAGCATTTCGGAGACCTAATATGATAATATGATAAACATAAGATGATAAACATAACAGGATAAACATAACATGATAACATTATATCTTCATATATCTTTGATAAACATGACATGAACACCTTTAAATTACATGATAAATACGACGTGATAGCCATCATTAGCAGAAAAAGCGGGGCAGCCAGCACAAAAGGCGATGATAACACAACCTCGATACACTAGTGAACTACGATTATCGGCCAAAATAATGTCAATGACACCAGCCACAACAAACAACAAAGTGTTGCAACTTTGGTAAAAGAAGTCCATTTCTTGTGGTTATGATCTCCAGCGTCTCTGGTTGTTGTCCTCATTCCCAAGTAAAAGCCCATGGTTGTTGGCTCATCCCCATTCAGCTGTCTATCCTACTTAAAAACTAAAAACGTGCATGATAAAATTGGTCAGAAACAGTAGTCACAAACCTTAGTCATATACATATTGTTGACATGTAGGTATTTGATATGTTCGATAACCCCCTATTATTGATGTGTTGAGAACATGGGATGGTTTCTTTGGGGTATGGTTCATGGTCATTAGCGATGTCATTGAATAGCTATAGAATTCTATGGGAAGACTTGGAGTAACTCAACCATGTGTCAATGGCAAATATGGACAACTGTTGATCAAATCATCATTTTCTATACTATATTATCTATCCCAGATGGTATCCTTAATTTTCAACTTATTGATCCCATTGAAATATTCATTTTCGGTGTCCAAAAATGCTGCTTCTCCAAGTCGCGATGGTTCGGTGTCAATACGAGTCGTCATGGTCAATCATGACGACTGAGAACTGGGGGTACCCCTCATGACATGATTTTCCCATCATCCCAGCAGTATGTCCCCAAGATCACTAGGTATAATCCCCGTTGATATATATGATGGGACAGAAAATACCTATGTTCTAGGGATCGTTTGTTCCGTTAGTTTTTTTTCCTATCCCCCAAAAATCCCCAAAAGTATCCGCCTGGATGCGGTTACACTCGGTTACACCCCTCCCGTTGCAGCTTTGCCACCATGACTCTTAAGGCTTCGCACTTCCCCAGGAGATCGTTCACACGTAGGAACCTCAGTTGGTCAGGGGAGGAGGTTACAAAATCCCCTGAAAGTAATGAAGAAGTAATGGAAATGAGTACAGTATGGAATTACATTCAGTTACTTTCAATTTCATTTTAAATTACATATGGTTTAATTACAGTACACAGAAATGTCGAAGTTTTTACAAAGTCACTGGAAGTGAAACAGAAATCAAATTATCTCAAGTCTCCAAGTGAGACGAGGCTGATGCCACTAATGTTTAAGCATCAAAATCTGTGAAACATGGGAATATTAAGATTCTCCATGGCTATGGGTACACATCCCTCACACATAGATTCCATGATTTTACGATATTTTACGCATCATCCATCAGACATGGAGACTTCAACATGTTCCATTCTGTGGAGTTTTCCTACTAAACCATGCTTTCATGGTAAGGGCTGTTGATTTCGAACGGAGAATCTCGTCATTTCCACCATGTCAAAGCGGCAATTCTTGAGCACGTTCCGCGACATGTAGCGCCTACAACTGCGGATCTCTTGTGGGATCGCGGAACGACGGACCCAAGGAATCTGCCATCAGCGATGGTTTACCCTGTGATCGTTAAAGATAACTATGGAAAATCATCATTTTTTTTCATAGGTAAACCATCTATAAATGGGCCATTTTCAATGGCTGTGTCAAATAACCAGAGGGTAAATCATGTTTAAATGGGCAATTTTCCAAAGTTACTAAAGTTATGTGAAACTCCCAACAAGATAACAATCAAAACATGAGATGTTATTTGGAGAAAAAAAACATGCATCTGATTGATCGGATCCAACAGGAAATCAATTCTGTCGATGAAATTCATCTGCTTCTTTGAAATCGGGGAAATCAGGGGAAACAAACTGGTAGGGTCCCATATTTATATGATTTTCCCATCAATCCCTGTATTTTTAATGGTGGTTAATGGTGATTAGTGATGGTTAATTATCTGGTTGGTGGTTGAGCCACCTACCCCTCTGAAAAATGATGGACAAATCATCAGTTGGGATCATGAAATTCCCAACTGGAAAGTCATAATCCATTCATGTTCCAAACGACCAACCAGATGAGAATTTCCTTCGGGTTTGTCTGACAATCTGGCAAGTACACTGGGAGTTTGTAGATTTCAAGGATTGGAACTAAGTCACCAAGGGGGATCCCCAAGTCACCATGAGTATCATGATTGTCGACTTGGGTGGTATGGGATTACCACATTTTAGGAACCCTAATTAGTTTTTAAAGAATTGGATTTTGTGGAATCCTACTTTCAGAGGAACCATCATTTGTGGCATTGACCAACTCCTACCACTCAGCACTGATTGTTGCTCCTATCCAGTAGCCGGCAGTGGAAAATCACTATTTACTGTTCCGTTTGCAGAATTGCTTCCAAGTGGAAATGGGTACCCTCCACCGCCATGATAACAAGCCCGTACATGTCAACAAGTTTTCTTGGTTTGCAAGATCAGGTCTGTTTACTATTGGCTGTAATGTGGGTAAAACAATGCCATAGACCACCCATTTGGGAATAGTTTATACCACCTAGTTATGGTGATTTGGGGGATGATTTATTATTGCGATATGCAGTCATGATCAAATATGCCTTAGTCCCAAACTACCAACTACCATTTTATAGTTATGGTTATGGTTCATTAATTAGATGACCAAATATGGTTATATATATATACATCGATATATCAGTTAACTTTAACCATTTTCTGGTTTTATATTTAACTCAGCCCCATTTCAATGGCGCTTAAATGATAGTTATGGTTCCCATTTTGGTGATTAAATGTCCACCAAGTTTTCTTGTTCAAATTCTGGTGAAATCCCATCCCCATATTCAGGGAATATTCCAAATCATATATATATATCACATGTACCCTTCAGTAATTTTACATAGACCCTGCCATTCATCGGGGTTGGAAGATTAGTTTCCGTTAAAAATTGCTTATTTTCAGGGTCCAGCTGTTTATTTACCAGAGGGTGTATATATATATATATCATTATATATCTGTATATGTATGGGAACTATTGTCAAATCCGATGAACAATTTCCTCATCCTTAGCCAGTATCAATCCGGCCGCTGAGCGTAGCGTTTGTAAAAAAACGCCTGGTGGGGATGATCGTCAGATGTTAAACCATCTAGTTGTTGTTGTATACCCTCTAGTAAACTAACATAACTATGGAAAATCACAATTTTCCATGGGTAAATCCACTATAAATTGCCATTTTCAATAGCTATGTTAGTCATTACCAGGGGGTATCCCATTCGGAAAAAAACACCATGAAGTTCTATTTTCAACATCCCTATTGTTGCTGTTAAACATGAGATTAATCCCAGTATCCCATGAAAATCTGGTTAAACATGTTAAGCATTAACAATATTAATGGGATACTAATGGGATATTTGAAAAAATAAACAATATATCAACATGTTTAACCATTAATGGCCACTAATCAACAATATAACGTATAATCAACAATAAACAATTATATTAACAATAATATCACCATTAAATCTGGAGCACAAACCTCAAAACTTCGGCTGGGCGATCATGATTTTTAGGCTTCGGTCACGACAGGTGCGGTCATTACAATTTATCCAGGACATTTTACCCATACGTCGGAGATGAGATTTATCTATCATCATCAAGTTTTTTTTCATCCAATATATCAGATCATATCAAATTAAGTTAACATTTAAATATAGATCTCCTATCTAGATTCATATAAGCCCTATAAAATCCCATTATACTACACCTATTACTCTAATGGCGATATGATGGTGATACAATGGTGAAATAATCCTATAAAAAAACACCATTAGATAAGAGTGAAACACCATTGGATTCATATAACTTAATATTCGAACATCCCATTCAATATCATGAATATATGTTAAACAGTGTATATGTCTTCATAGATGTCTGAATATATTAAACAAAATGTCATCATTAGATCAATCTATTAGATATACATACAATGTGGGGCTCCCCAGTTATAAATTGGTTTATAACCCCCATGAATACCACAGTTATAGGTATCGTAAACCAAAGTTAATGAAGTTATGCTCACCAACTTAGCAATTTTGTAAACAGGGGGCTCCACATTGTATACATAAATATATCAATAAACTATGAAACTATATCCCATGAATCCCACTAAATATACTAAACAATACTGGTTTGTGGTTTGGAACATTTTTTATTTTCCATATATTGAAAATTTCATCATCCCAACTGACTTTCATATTTTTCAGAGGGGTTCAAACCACCAACCAGCACTAAATATACTAAACAATATATATCAATCTATTAGGTGAATGGTGAGTTAGTATACATCCCATTATATCCCATTGTATCCCATTGATGGGATCAATACATATATGGGTACTATAATCCTATAATGGAATATTTCTCATTATATCCCAGTTGCTATAAATATTTTCCCATTATATCGCATTGATCCCATTCAGTATTTACATATATATATAGAAATCACTAAGTATTGTTCATCAACTTAGCTATGGTAGGGGCCCGCACCTTGCATTAGATATACAAATATAATCATATATCAATAAAACTCATGTATAAGTTATACAAATATAACTTAAATATGATGATTGTATGAGTTGTCATCATATATACCCCCTGGTAAACTAACATAACTATTGAAAATGGTCATTTATAGTGAACTTACCCATTAAAAAAGGTGATTTTCCATAGGTATGTTAGTTTACCAGAGAGTATCATGTTTCCCATTCAACTCCCCCCTCCGGATCACCTTCTCATACTCCGCAGCTCCAAGGCGCGCTTTGGCCACCTCTCGGCACGTTTCGCTGGCCGCTGGCACGTTTCGCTGAAACCACGGGGAGAGTGGGATTTACCATCGAAAACGGGTCATTGAACCATTAACTGGGATCAACTGAGAGTAGATTAACGATTGATCCATTTAGATTAACTAATATGTTAGATATAGATGGCCAGTGGGGTCAATTAATCATCACGGAAGTTTGTTTGTGTTTTATGAAACAGAATCTGGGTATGACCAAAGATGTTTAATGATCAAACCCATGGATTTTTTAAGATTTCAGCAGTAAATTTGGGAAGTGAACCAGCGTTCAAGATGGGAATCTAGCCAGCAGTTGGTATTTGAGGGGTTCAAAACCAACCGAAAATGCTTTTCAGGTAAAGTGAAGGCTTATTCAACTAGATGGGAAATACCCTGTAAAGCGGTTTTTAGCACAACCATTATGTTATGATCGATATGTTTAAGATTTACTATGCAATTTTTTAGAGAGACTTTGCTACAGGGAGTAAAAAATGAAGGATGAAAGGAAATCAATCAGCAAACCCCCGCATTCCTGCCCCTGCAATTTTTATGGTTAAATATGGCTAACCATGGCTATGGCTACAAGCATGTTACACAAAGTAATGTAGGAAAAAAACAATAATCAACCACCCGTGACTGGGAATGATTTATACCAGCTATTTATGGTGAAATTGGGGGTTTCTTCTTGTTTTACCCAGCTGGAGGCCCCCCCTCCGACTGGAGTTGCCTGTAGCAGGGCGCGAGCTTCCCCTTTCCGGTCCTTATGCCTTGGTATACGACGGAAAGGTGTGGGGCTGATGAAAACTTGGGATTTCATGAAAACAAATCATGAAAGATATGCTGGTTGGTGGTTTCAACCCCTCTGAAAAATATATGTTCGTCAGTTGGGATTATTATTCCCAATACATGGAAAAATATAAAAATGTTCCAACCCACCAATCAATATGGGAATGGGTCAAAACCTGTCATTACCATAGACAGCAGGAAATAAACATCCACTAGCCAGCCTGTTAGGGCTAGGGTGCCAGGGTTTTTGACGGCCATACTGTTGAGAATTCATTTTAGTGGGCTTGAGAATCTCGAAATCGGATTGAAGATGATAGGGGCCTCAACCAATTAAAGCCAAATATTAGGATTTACTCAAAGCGGTTGAAAATTCCAATCTCAGACAACGCCTGCGCAAGTAACAATATTCTTTTCAGCCCAACTGGTCTTCATGTCCAAGTTAAAATGGGAATCCGACTGATGTGACAAAGCAAAACAAATAAATTTGGAACATAAGGAAATCTTGCCTGATATGGCCACAGTTTTGCCTCATGCCTTTTTTTTGAATATGACCACTAGCACTGAAACCTAATAGCTGGGGGAGAGAAGTCAATGAAACTCATCACGATTCTGTGTAGTATCTGTGTAGGGGTCCCTCACGTAATTATATAAGCGCTATCAAGTGGTGGGCAAGACCCAAGTATCAACAAGAAACGACAAGTGGTGAGCATGACTGAAATAAGTGTAATCGATCACCATTCTATGTCCAAGTGTGTGTAACATCCTTGCCATGTTTCTTGGATAAGAGCATCATTTGTTTGTTATATGATCATCATGTTCCCATGAAAATCCATTAAACTATATTAAACTGGCCCAAATTTTGGGTCTTCATCTCTTGATGAATCGTAGATACTTGACAAAACAACTATCTTTTAGCTGGTGAATGTGCAGTCTACCCTTGATAGCAACCGATTCTGGTTGGTGGTTTCAACCCCTCTGAAAAATATTAGTCAGTTGGGATTATTATTCCCAATGTAAGGAAAAATAAAAACTATTCCAAACCACCCACCAGGATTAAAGTGCTGTAGATACCCAAGGCACAACTCATTGCACACACACAAAGAAGTACCGCACTGGCATGGGCGTCTCCGCCCCAACGAATGGAGCGTGCAGACTCTTGGGATAGCCAAGCACAGCGTCTCTGGATGATTTTCCCAGGTATACGCCTCCAGCTAGAGGAAACTTCAAGGAATTCATCCACTAAATCCATGAAAATTATAGGACCGCATAACCCCACATGTTAACAACTTCGCCAGACTTAGACTTAACAATTTCACCAGACTTCGGGACTTTTTGCTGGGTTGACCATTTCAATGGCCATTGGAACTACAGACCTCACATCGCAGGAGCCGCAGGACGAACAAGAATCGGAGGCATATATGCCGGCACCAGTCGTTTACATCCTGGATCAGAGCATTAGATGTATCTAAATCCTCTGTCGCATCTTGCTCATCAGGAGGAGACCAGACCCCAGAAAACATGTGCTCGTCAGGCCTCGTGGCATTTGCTTGTTCCCGCATCTCCAGAATTTGCAACACATTGGATGCTGAAGACCACTCAGCCCACTCCTTGGCTGTGTACTTCATATGTTTGGTGCCTCTTGTGATGTCTGCACCTTGGTCCAGTGGTCCAGCCAGTATTTTGTACATTCCACACAGTCAGCTGATACTGCATACAAAACTATTTATCTATCTATCTATCTATCTGTCTGTCTGTCTGTCTATCTATCTATCTATCCATCTAGCTATCGATCTATCTAGCTATCTATCTTTCTATCTATGTATCTATCTATCTATCTATCTATCTATCTGTCTATCTATCTATCTATCCATCTATCCATCTATCCATCTATCCATCTATCCATCTATCCATCTATCCATCTATCCATCTATCCATCTATCTATCTATCTATCTTTCTATCTTATCTTATCTTATCTTATCTATCTATTTATCTATTTATCTATCTATCTATGTATCATTATCTATCCATCTATCTATCTATCAATCTATCTATCTATCTATCTATCCATCTAGCTATCGATCTATCTATCTATCTATCTGTCTACCTGTCTATCTGTCTATCTGTCTATCTGTCTATCTGTCTATCTGTCTATCTGTCTATCTGTCTATCTGTCTTTCTGTCTATCTGTCTATCTGTCTTTCTGTCTATCTGTCTATCTGTCTATCTGTCTATCTGTCTATCTGTCTATCTGTCTATCTATCTATCTGTCTATCTGTCTATCTATCTATCTATTTATCTATCTATCTATCTCTCTATCTATCTATCTATCGATCTATCTATCTATCTATCTATCTATCTATCTATTTATCCATCTAGCTATCGATCTATCTATCTATCTATATACCTATCTATCTACCTATCTATCTATCTATCTATCTATCTATCTATCTATCTATCTATCTATCTATCTAATCTATCTTTCTATCTATCTATCTATCCATCCATCTATCTATCTATCTATCTAACCTATCTGACCTATCTGACCTATCTAACCTATCTACCTATCTACCTATCTATCTATCTACCTATCTACCTATCTATCTATCCATCTAGCTATCTATCTATCTATCCAGCTATCTATCTATCTATCCATCCATCTATCCATCTATCCATCCACCCACCCCTCCATCCTTCTATCTTTCTAGCGCCAAGGCCCCTGCCACGCAAAAGCCACCGGCAGAGCGGCGGAGACCAAGGAACGCCAGAAGGACGGACACTGGGGCGTACATCCGACCCCTTTGCAGTGCACCAAGTCCCACTTCTGCCACGCAAAAGCCACCGGCAGAGCGGCGGAGACCAAGGGAC
>Ga0126342_10000695_pt1 | contig 40011 bp, 36 predicted proteins | sample Cyp1metagenome_FD_92528 | JGI IMG/M metagenome (GOLD analysis project Ga0126342, IMG submission 92528) | Coral microbial communities from Lord Howe Island, Old Settlement Bay, Australia - Cyphastrea 1 metagenome | ecosystem: Host-associated > Invertebrates > Cnidaria > Coral ...
TAGGTAGCTAGGTAGCTAGGTAGCTAGGTAGCTAGGTAGGTAGGTAGCTAGGTAGCTAGGTAGCTAGGTAGCTAGGTAGCTAGGTAGCTAGGTAGGTAGGTATGTTGGTAGGTAGGTAGGTGGGTAGGTAGGTAGGTAGTTAGGTAGGTAGGTAGGTAGGTATGTATGTAGGTGGGTCGGTCGGTAGGTAGGTAGGTATGTGCTTGCACAGATGTTGGATGCTACATTGCAGTACCCCCCTCGTATTTGCACAGACTCTTGCTACGTTATAGGATCCTTTTTGGCACATGCACAAACAGTTGATGTTACGTTACATGACCTTCTCTTGTACACGCGCAGACAGTTGATGCAACGTTATAAGGAATTATAAGATCTTCTCTCCTACTTCTGTAGACGCTTGATGTTACGTTACAAGATCTTCTCTTGTACTTGCACAAACAGTTGATGTTACAAGATCTTTCTTTTCTACACGCACAAACAGTTGATGCAACGTTAACATAAGTTATACGATCTTCTCTCCTACTTCCATAGACGCTTGATGCTATGTTACGAGATCTTGTCTTGTACTTGCACAGACACTTCATGTTGCGTTCCAAGACCTTCTATTTTACATGTGCGGACACCTGATGGTCTCTGAAGGGGTCTTCTCTTGTTCTTGCACACTTGCACAGACCCTTGGGCTTGGTGCTAGGTTAAAAAATACCTGACGCTACGTTACAGGGTGCTGGGCTACCCGGGGTGTACCACCATCTGGGTGGGTAGCCGGGGGGTAGCCGGCCTGGGGGACCATACCATCGGGGGGGTACCGGGACCATATATATATATATGTATATATATATATTAGCCCCGTGATGCCCCTTTCCCAAAAAAATACCAGTCCGCATACTGATATCCATTTCAAATTCAACACAAATGAGCCCCCTGATTCAATAGTAGGTAATTAAGTGGCCCACATTGGCGGATTTGTGATGATTTGTGGTCAGGTTTGCCCATCTGTTGTCTTTTCCATCCCAAAGTTTACATGCCAAGCCAATGGACGGGATGGCGACGTGAATTGAGGAATTGTTTGGGGGAGATATCTGCTAATCTTATCTACTGAATCCAAGACCGATTTCTCATTTCGAACAGCCCAAATAATTGCTACAAATAGCTGCTCATGTTTTGCCCCAAGTTTTTCTTCAATTCTTCCGGCATTTTTCCCCATCTGCCAGTCCTTCGGAACTTTTTCAGGAACCTCTGCAGCCTCAGCCTGCGCTTTCCCCACCTTAGCCTTGGCCACAGGCGGGTTCTCAACAGCTCCTTCGGCCCCTTTTGTTTCGGCCGCCTGAGGTGCCTCAGGTGTGGTGCCACGGCTTTCCGGGTTTCGGGGGATAAATGGCCTAAAGAAACTTGAGAATCACAGAATTTCAGCATCAACAGGGATGATCTCTGATGGTTTATCGTATATATATATATATGGATATTTGGCATTGTTCATGATCCCGACTAATGATCCCGACTATCGGACAATGGGGATCATCGACAATGGCTGCAATGGCTGATTTTTGCTGGGAAAATCATCTGGTGACTTAATGGTGATATAATGGGATAATCCGATAATCCCTTGAAGAAATAGCATTGAAATCTCATCCCTGCGCATAATTTATGAATATGTATATTCATTGTTTGCTTTTTTATGTGACACACACACATACACACACAAGTAATCTAGACATATCTATGACATCTATGATTATCTATGTAGATCAGCACATCCCAACCAAGCAGGAAAGGCGGCTCCGAGTTGCAGGGCTTGGCTTCGCAGGGTGGCCGAAGGAGGCGGCCTCCGGTGCCGCGCGCTCGTCAACAAAGTTCAGCAAATTCTTGGCCTTAGAGATGGCTTGGGTTTATAGTGACCCCCAAAAAGTTGGTTTATAACTCCAAAAAGTACGGTATATTATGTACTGTAGTAGACATCACTATAGTATTCATCGGGTTTATGAAACAACTTCTGACGTTTGGGCCCACCTAGTAGAAAGATAAAAGTCCGACTAAAATCGTGACGATTTACTGTTCATTACTTTTTTGTTTTAATTATCTTTTTGGGGTTCACTATAATAACCTTCATGAATGAGTCATGGGCAGTTATTGGGATATGGGATATTAATAAAATTGTGTTCTGGGGAAGTCATCTGTAAATCGGGAAAACATGGGATAAGTTATCCCCAACATGGTATGTGTACCATCGTCAAGATACCTGGAATGCATGGGGCCCCCGGTCATCCATCCCATGACACCTAAATCCTGAAACATAGAATAACATAATGGGATATGTACGCATAGATTCAAACATGAATAATAATAATAATAATAATATATATATACATACACCAGGTGTATATATATATATATATACTATATATATATATGTAAATATGTGTATATATATATGTAAATATATATATGTATATATATATATATTAACCAAAAAAAAAATCATAAAAAATACCTTTCAAAATGGATTGATGATGATCCCTCAAGATGGGTATACAATCCAACTCTTTGCCATGGCATATATAGTACCCAAAAAAAACATAGACATGTATTTCGAGGATTGTAGTTCGACATAATTTCCAGGCTTTCAACTTTATTATCTGTTTGGGGGTTGCCAAAAATGATGAGCAACAATTTCGACATATTCGCATTAATTACTGCAATCACTTCCTGAAAAGTATCCAAGAGTAAAAAAAAAAAAAAGGACTCCTAAACGACCTGGTTAGTGGTGGATCTGCATCAGAGCTTTCAGGTGCTATCCAGGGTTCTTCCAGAGACCGTCCGCCCACAAGGCCAAGGAGCGGTGCGTTGCGCCGTGAAGTCTTCGAACTCTTGGGAATTGTAGGGATGAAATCGCACCGTTGGGAAACCTCGAGGCAAAACCCAAGTCTGGCAAAACACACACACACAAACAATTGGCACATGTGAATTTACATTTGCAAGTTCATGTGTATATACATTTGCCAATATATATATATATATATATATGTATGACAAAGAATGAGGACACACACATATATATATATATATACACTGTATGTATATGTGCATGTTTGCATACATACCTAGACTAGATGACTACAAAGTATGCAACTATATCTATACAATAGCCACACAAGCATAGCAAAGCATGTTCAAGAAACAACATAACATGCCCCTACTACAATTTCCCTTGCGCAAAGCCTTAGGCCGGCCTTCGCGGAACTTGTGCGATGCAAACTTTAAAGTTCTCCACAAACCCGCATACTAAATGCAAAGAGGAGGGTTTTCGAACGGCCCTCACATGCATATGGCGCTGCGATAAAATCGGCAAACAAGTGGGATGAATCAGAAATTAGTCTCCAATACCGCATCATCTCCGTAATCTATGTCGCAGAACCAAGTCAGAAAACAAAGGTTGAAAAAATCATGTAAAATCCACCTATACTACTACCCACCATTTTGGCTACTTACATAAAGCTCTGCCAACGCAAGAAAAAAAGTTGAAATATGTGGGCACATGAAAACCAAGCAACGATCACACAAAAAGGGCACACAATATTTCAAAATAGTATGTCTGTCTAGTAAAAAAACAAAGCTACCACAATGACGCAATACTTCCTTTATCGGCATACACACTAAACAAACATACATCATATACACAATACAAACACGCACACACACACATAGATATAGATATAGATATAGATATAGATATAGATATAGATATATAGATATACATATATATCCAGAAGCAGAAACAATTAGTAGATTAAAATGCTGGATTGGAGAACTTCACCGCGCCAGGCCATGGCCAGGTCATGCCGGGTAGCTGTGAATGCCCTGGGCTTGACACTCTCCGTAATCTTTTCCAGGTTCCCAGCGCTTGCCAAAGCACTCCTTTTCCTGGGGATAAACAGATTTCATGGTGGTTGAACCAAGAAACATGCTGATTTAATGGGATTCTATGGCTGATTTATGATAGCTAAGTTCATGTCCTGAGATTCTATGGCTGATTTATGATAGCTAAGTTCATGTCATGAGATTCTATAGCTGATTTATGATAGCTAAGTTCATTTCATGAAATTCTATAGCTGATTTATGATAGCTAAGTTCATGTCATGAGATTCTATAGCTGATTTATGATAGCTAAGTTCATTTCATGCGATTCTATAGCTGATTTATGATAGCTAAGTTCATTTAGAACTAGATTTACTATGGTTTAGGGCAAATATAAAGTGATACAACTATAGTCAATGGAAGTTAAAAGCCAGCTTGTAGTTGGGGAATCCCGCCCTTCTGGGAAACCAGCTCGGAATCTTGAAATGTTGACTGATGCTTGTCCATGTCTACATTGCTCTTCCATGTTCTCCCATGTTTCTCTCCTATAATATAACAATATCTGAAGTCTGAAGTTATACTTATGCCCCCTATATCTCAATATGTTTATTCCTCAATATCTAAATCGATTTGTAAGATCAGAGTGGGGTCATCATGGTAAAGCCATGGTCTGAACGCCTCCCACTGCACGTTGTCAGCACCGGGGTGTTCTTCATTCCACATCCGCTGCGCATTTTTCCAGACCTCATCGACTGGCACTGCTTGGGGATGCAGGCCTGGGGTGAAAAAAACATGGAATCCGCCGGCCTGCCGGCGTGTATTGTGGATCTTGCTTGTTCGTAGTTGTACTGTCTGTTTTGTCTTTGTCTTTGTCTAGACTTTCCCCTTGGCACGGATTTTTGCCTCGTCTAACTTGAATCCCCCCCTCCCCCCCAGCTCTTTTTCGTTTTGTCTTCAGCTTTCCTTACTTGTGGTGGGCTCAACTCTGCTCACGCCTCGCTCAACACCGGCTTGAGTTTGCACATCTTGCTGTCATTTCGATGGTTGTTTCCGTTTTTTCTCCATCGCTTCTTATATCCAATACTTGATCCACTGGCTTTTGTGCCGAACGCCTTTTACACGCATAACCTTTCTAAATATTGCCTTTTTCAAACCCTTTCTCAATATGGCCTTTTCCAAAACCCTGGTTTACACACATGCCTTGGTTCAAACTTAAGCCCAAGCACCATGCTTTACACAAAAACCATGTTCTTGCTGGGCCTTTGCAAGGTCTGTTTGCAGCTTGCAGGATCGCTCTTTCCATGGTGGCGGGCGGAACACGCCGAAGACGGTTAAATAACCATGGCAATAACCTCCATAAGTTGGGATATATATCACCCCGTGACTATGTTTGCATATGTTTGCCAAGTTGAAACAAGTCAAGGAGAATGTGCATGATACCATTCCCATCCATTCCCCTCAGTTAAAGTAATCCTACCATGAGTCGGGTGTTGGAAAACTACCTTCCTCCAAAACATTGGTGATTCTCAGGGTGTATGTTGGCTAGGGGGATGATGGATACTTTGCCCAGAACAGCAGTGGCATAACTTGAGCCGGATCCAAAGAATTTTGGGCATTGGATTGCCCAAACACTTTTCCAACAAAAGTCAGTTGAAGAGCTAAAATCCTACAAGCCCTCAAACATCGCTGTCAAGTGAAGGTTTCAACCTGAAACATCTTCTGCAAGCTTCAACCTGAACTCTATAGAAACTCCATCTTGGATGTGGAACAAAACTCCAAAACTGGTGGGGCAGAGTTATAGGATGGGAAATCCTTTGACCAGTCTCATCCCAATCAGAAGTTGACACAGAAACATCCTGTGAGCTTGAAGGTGTCAACATGTGTCAACACTTCAATTTAATAGTCCTGACTTGGAGCCTTATGAGCTGCAATGGGCTAACACAAACGCAAACCCATAGAACCAACATGAACCAACACATTTGATCTCATTTGCATCGAAAAGAAATCTCTCCAGTTCTTGCATCTTTCACGTTCATTTGCTTCCAACTTCCTTGGACCAACAGTTCCCAGCAGGGAAGGAGAAAACTCTGCGGTGCCGCATGGTGCCGCTCTGTGCTTCTCAGTGACAGGCTTCAGGTGTTGGCAATGCACACAATCTTGAGAGAAATAGTCCACCAACCGGCCCCCACCATAGCCTGGGACATCCACCCATCTCAGTTGCGAATGTTTTTTCATCATTCTGTTCATCTAGTGACTGGTGCATCGGTGGTACTTGGACAACTTATTATTCTCTGAAGAAAATCACTTTGCAAATGGACTCATAAATATAATGCATAACTGTCACTTGAGCAGTGTTCAAAATCTCTCTGTCATTCCATTCAATCCTGGTTGGCTAAGACCGGGATCCCCCGTTCTTGGAGGATTATACTCCCCAATATAAGAAGGGTATGAAAGGGTAGTATAATCACCTACAATCATCAACCATGCCACCCTCCATCCCAGGCACGGTTCACGGGCTGCATATATTGACCATCACCCCAGGAGGCGCTAAGTCCTGCGCTCGAAGGGGTGCCCGAGTCGGTGGTTTCAAGCGCATGGAATGTAGTTTTGGGGTGCCCCAAACTATACAATGTGGGGCCGCCTAGATGGGTTGGTGTATAACTCTAATAGCTATGGTATATGCTGGTATATGGTACATATAACTATAGTGGGGGTTTTAAACCAACTTGTGGTGCCCCAAACCCTAGCGACTGATAGCGAAGTTGATTGATAACGTGGTAAACCCAAGATGTTGTTTCCATTCCCAAGATCACCATGAACGGGTGAAATAAATCCAAATGGTAGGTTTATTCTTGGGTTGCCCACAGTAACGACAGTAATCACATCCCCATAATATTAAACATTAGAAACCATTGTTTCATAATGTTTAAAAGGGAATTTCCACATAATTAGGACAATTTGTGGGGTGTTTAATCTTGGGGGGAAGGGATTATATAGCTAGGTTAAGTATGGTTTGTGGAAGATATATCATTATCGAGCGCTACTTGGGGATACGGAAGACCAACATAGAACCGGGCAGCACCTTGTCGCTGAAGGAAATCACATCCCACGAATATTACAGCAATTATATACATCCCCTCCATATGGGAGCCCAAGTTATAAAGGATCAATTTCGATTCATCGCCAATATTCCCCAGTGTTTTTTTTTTGAAATAGTCCCTCTGAGTCAGGTAATCTTGATTTGTTTTTCTGCCACAAAGATCTCCTGACTCTGGGGGATCATCGGGTAATATCCGCATTTTCTGGTCATTTCAATGCGTGTGCACATATATATATATATGGTTTATATGTATAATTTTTATATGAATATATTATGTAATTACATGTGTATGTGTGTGGTTTATACATCAATATGTTCCTTGGGAACATCCATAGACATCACGATCAACCTGTGGATTTCCTCGCTGTTGCCACCATGGACGCGGTTCCAGGTGTCCTGCATCTTCCTGCTCCGCGCTGAGGCCAAAGGCTGCCGTTTTCTGGTCCCAGGCCTGGCTTTGATTTCCATGGGCATCCAAATTTTCACAAATTTCCCATGTCCATATCATACTCAAGGAATGAAACGACACCTTGATCATGACTATTTATGACTATTTTCGGAAAGTCAAGAACATGCTGGCTTTGTTTGAAAATATATGTATGCCCACGCCTATGCCCCCCCAAACAAACAACAAAAAACAACCATACCACAATGCATAATGTTCTTATACATGTATAATATGTAAAATATATATATATATATATATGTATATATTATATTTATTTATCATATGTGTTCTCTGTTGCTCAGTGGCTCATCCCACTTGCTAAATGGATTAAATCCCCGGTTGCGAGTGGGATAGATAAGTGGGGCCAATCCACTTATTTCACTGGGGCGAACTCACCTACTTAGCGGGATGAACCATGGTAAAACCCACGACATCTGTTGAAAAACATCTAGTTAATCAAGTTCTCATATATCTCGTATGGGGGTTTCCTAAAATGATCTAAAATGGAATAATTACGCCAAACACCATAGGTTTCAATACCAACATAGTCTAATGACTTGGATGATTTGGGGGTATCACCATGGCTTAGGAAACTTCCATATACCGCCTAGGGATCCACAGGGTGTTTCCAGTGCCGCAGTTCACTGCTACGACCTGCGGATCCGCGCGGCTCTCGACAAAGTCCAGGAGCCGATCCTGTCTTCGTCCAGCCGCTGGAGGTAGGGCCACTGTTTTGGTAACTGGGGTTACCCTCCAATGAACATCGAACCTGGCAAATAAGGCTCGGAAGATTCTAGTTTCCACTTAAAAAACAAATAGGCTATGTTCAGGGTGTGAAAATTTACTGGAGGCTACAAGCCATCAAAGAAAGAACCGTTCCATTAAGAAAAACACTTGCCTATCGATGTCTACCTACAAGATCAGCCCATGAATTTCCTGAATCGGAACTGGTTCCTAAGGATAGCCCAGGGAGGGGGGCTTACGAACTAGGATTATCAATGGTTGTAAACCAGTTATCACAGTAATAGGAATTAACCAGATTCTATCATTATTGACCAAATTTTAATAGTTATGAACCAGTTACTGTAGTTAATGTACAAGTCTTAATAGTAATTAGCCAGTTGCTAGTCAACAAGGGTTGCTAACCAAGTAGCAACGAAACATTTTATGGTGGTATTTGTGGGTTCATGGGATGGATCGAACCCCGAACTGATGGCAGTGTTTCGTTAGTTGGTGGATGGTAATTTCACTGGGATAGGATCGGGATAATGCAACGTTGTGGAACATCAATCAACCATGGGTTCAGGGTCTGAATTATTATTCATCAACAATCTGAAGTCATGGATATTAACTAGGATTAACCAAGACAAGTGATACTAGTCAAAAGAGTTAGGAAGATACGTTTGCTTTTCGAGTCATCATATTGCGTTGCAACCGCTCAGCAAGCTTCATCCAAACAGAAAGGTAGAGAAGCACATCGATGGTCGAACAGAAATAAGTACACAAGGCTAAGAATCAACTGAAAATATGGTTGTTAAATGTTGTTAACAACACAAAACACAAATGTTCACCCGGGATGACTAGATCCTGGCAATTAAATGGGGAGGTTTACACCAAAATAGTGAAAAATAGTGATCACGTACTATTCAACTTGGCACCCTGTATTATAAATTATCACTACACGTTCATTCATATTGTCCCACAACCAGAACCCTACTGAATCCGCACAGCCATCTTCCCAGCCGATATATGACATGTGCCTACCAGGCATTTCAATGCTTGCAACCGAACAATAGGTGGGCATGATGTAAACATATATATATATATATATCTATATATATATATATAAACCACAAACATGGTACCCTCCTGTAATCAAACATGGCAATGGAAACCCCCTCTAAATGCACGTTTTAATGGAAAACGATCTGTGAATGAAGGATGCTCGAAGATAATGCATCCACAAGGCAAACCATTGCAGTTGGCAGAAAAAAACATGGGAAAATTTACACGCCAGGTGTGCTGGGGTGATGTCACCGTCGCCGGCCAATTGACAAAGTAGTTTCAATGCACGACCGTTGGCCCCACAACTTGCGTTTGCCGTTTGCCTATTTTTGCTGAAATGATGGATGAATTACTCACAGCCAATCCTCCCAGAAATTCACGGAAAATCAGATTCCCAGTTGGTGATTTTCCATTTATAGAAAAAAACAAAGGGTTAAACGACCCACCCGTTGGTGATGGTGGATTCACTTCCGAGTGGCTTTGTCGCTATGCTCCAAGATTTCCTCGCCGAGCTGGTCCTACCAGGCATCAAACGAGAAGTAACTGTTTGACCAGTGGGTTTCATGCCCAATTTTGAGTTGTAATTAGCAAGAAAACATAGGAGCATAGGGGTTGCAATCATTCAAATTGGATGTTGAGAGGCAAAGATCGAGTGTTCACCTGCAAGCAAGTGGGTTTTAAGGAGCAAAACATGATGATTTCAAGTTTTAAAAATAGCCCTTAGCCCGATACAATAAACAATGCCTGATATAACCAGGCAGTTCAATCATGTTCAAACCATCAAAACAATGGATCACTAGATGCTAAAAATATAAAATGAAGTGCCTATCCGCGGCTTATTGAACCGCCAATAACTTGAACAATACCAGCTAAGCTACCCCTGAATGCACAAAAATATTAAGCATCAGTATCAGAATAGAACGGCTCTTAAAAACACTATAAAAAATTATTCAATCACTTCAAATTCCGGAGTTTTTAAGAGTTACCTTCCAGTAAATTAACATAGACCCTGCCAGGTAGGGGTATAGGGGTAGGAAGACTAGTTTCTACCAAAAATTGGTGATTTTCAGGGTGGAACTGTTAAGTTACCAGAGGCTAAATCATTAAATTTCTACTTTCTATATACTCATTTGCAGCGTGAAAACATCAGAATTGGAAGAGATTTTCTCAGTTCCATGGATTCAGAGGCTCCTTCTTGCCGTAATAGTACTTGATGGTTGGAAAGGACTCGATTCCCTCAGCCTGACAGGTCTCGAAGTCTTTGCCCTTCTTCCAGTCCTCAGGAAGCTGGAGCCTGATGGAAAGAAAACAGCTGAAGCATTTTCTGGCGGATAAACAGGCACACACAGATATGTATCATATATATATATTTATGTATATATACATACATATATATATATTTATGTATATATACATACAAAAAAAAAACAGGTCTTGTGTGCATATATCATTATATATAGACACTTTTAGTCACTTATAAATATATATATATATACATACATACATATCTGCAGCTTACATGTGTAGTGACAATAGCCATGTCTGGAACTCCATAGAGCTAAACCATTAGATGTAGCTTTCTTCCTTTCGGGAGCACGGGGACGATCAAAGCGTCGCAGCTATTACAAGCAGAAATTTGTTAATTACGAATTAGAGTCAGGTCCGACCAGTTAGGGTCAAGGGGGGAATCAATCACCAGGGAAATTCAGGGTAGCCCATTCATCTTCCCTTAGCTGGATATTCTCAATGGTGTCCTCGTTGTCCAGCATATAGACCTGATGGAAGGCAGTTGCAAGCAATTGGCAAAACGCATGCGGAAGGGTCTTCTGCTGTGCTGCTGCAACATATGCTTCTTTGGCTGCCTTGTTGTCTTTCCCAACCCTGCCACTGATCAGAAGCGATGGCAAATGCAGACAAGAACGAAAAGAACGCTCTAATGAACTGATGCCACCATGATCATAGATTGTGAGAAGTCTGGCATGCTGTGGTGAAATGGCACCAGTAAAGCTTTGCCAGATATCCTGAAGTTCACATCCTGGAAGCTTGGCAATCCAACAAAGGATTGCTAACGACCATATAGACGGAGCATTTGGTTTCGCGGAGGGAGCTGGATGCGCAATACATCCCCACCTCCTGCTTCGTCATTGGCAAATCAACATGGCCACAGCAAAAAACAGCATCATATTTGAGGTCTGGACCTGCTTGCACTCTTTGAATCGAAAGTGAGGTCAGGAACACCCCAAGGCGCGGAAAGCCTCCTCACAGGCCTGGGCCCTGTAGCATCACCGAGAAAAAGCCCACGGGCAGCAGACCATGACTGCGAAGGCGGGCTGGCCACAATGCCTGCTACAGCTCCTGTCCTCTCAGCGCAAGGTTAAACCAAAAGTTTCGCTGCTGCTAGCCAGAGGCACTGCTTCCCACTGGTTCAGTGACAATGTCACTGGGGGACCAATCCAACTCCTCAATGCATGCCTGTACATCACCTGGTCTACGGTGTCCAGCGCAGAGATGGGCAAACACTGGTTGAAAGAATCCAGGAAACAAATCTGGATTCGGCACGTAATGTTTAAGGTCGGTGCCGGCTGTGATTTCCAAGCACTCCTCTGCAGAAAGGTGATTGGTTGTTGGCATCCAAGAACCCATTCACGGTGTTGATCAGGCAAAAAGAATTCAACCGAAACATCCTGCGCAAGTTGCTTGATGGCCTTGTGGAATGTAGACGCCCAAACTGGACGCAGTCTACGACGAAACCAGCGCTCAGCAAAGCCCGGAGCCCACGTGAGGAGTTGTTGAATCCTAGAGATTGGAAAAGTCGAATGCATGCAGACTGGGACAAAACACCCCACCCAATGCTCAACCTCACGGCATGCATTGTCATCAAGTAGCCCTTCAAGAGCTGTCATCTCGTCCAGGAAGACAAAATCAGGCTCAGTGAGGTCATCATCAAACTCAGTATTTGAAAAGAAACAAGGGCCTTCTGTGATCAAAAAAGGGCATTGAGACCATGGATTCGAGAGACGCCATGCTCTGCTGTTGTGACCAGGTAAAAGAGCACACACGGCCCCACACTTCTGAAGCTCCTCTAGGCAATCAGAGATGTAGTGCAAGTGTCGGCTGAAGCGATCTGCGTTGAGGTAGGCCTTGCCGCAAACATCACAAACGTTCCCATCAGCAAAAGATCCCGAGAAAGCCGTCGACCATGCTTGCGAAAACAATACGCTGCCCAAGCTGACTTAGTGGCAAACAGCTTTTTGCAAAGCAGACAGCCATGTACTGTAGGAGCACCTCTACCTGCTGAACATGCGCCTCTGTGGATTGGCAAATCTGCTTCACGAAGCATTTCCAAAAGGTGCGATGCCCATATGTCAACCTCAACCTCAATTGTCAGCTTCATCAGCAGCTTCTTGCTTGCTTTCTTCAACAAGCCTTTCCAAACTCCAGGTTGGTGGACTCCAAGGCTAGTCCAAAAGGCCAGATCTGCAGCTGGGCACGGCCTGGGAATTGTAGGGTCAATCAAGGCATGCCACCAAATCAAGTCTTCTTGGACACAGCAATGCCAACTACCTTCAAGAGCAATGAGAGCCCACAGAGCATCAGGCCCATAAGCCAAAACACTGCGATAGTAGGTAAGTCTGCAAAGTCGCAAGACGTCCCGTGGACTTGGATATCCAACGTAAGCACAAACTTGGCGTCTTTCCAACAATAAAAGGGCCTCGCGATCCACATCAGCCGCAAGAAGTCGCCTGAGCAGCATCATGATGCCATGCGCGAAAGCGGCCCAATCTTTTGAGCCAATGTTGAGCCATGTGCCAGCCCCAAAATAGGCCGTAGTGATCACACAATTTTGGAAGATACTGAATCGCTTGGTCATCATCATGTTGGATAGAAAAAGCCACATCGTCTGCCCAGGTCGAAGCCAAAAAGTCCACTGACGCATCGGTACCTGGAGCAGCTGTAAGTCCATGCTTTCCATTCCATTGCAGCTTAATCATGAGTCCTCTCGACACCATTTCATCCTTGATGATTCTGAGAAGGTCCATCATGACGAAGTTGAAAAGCAAATGAGCCCAGCCGTCACCTGGTCTGGTTCCACACAGCGTCCGGATCAGGCCAGGGCTGTTCCTCACATGAAACCACGTATTTCCGTGAAAGGAGAAAGCTTGTTGTCTGACCCGTTCAGACATGCCAGCGCAAGTTGCTATGTACTCTTGCTCGTGCAAAGCCTCGTATAGGTCAACTGCGTATGGTCAGGCAGTTGCAAGTGGCTCGTGAGTTTGCGCAGCTCGGCTTCAGAGCAAGTGGGCCCAATGCTAAGATGGCGAAGAACTCGGTAATATATATATATGCGCTTTAAATCAACGAACAAATGCCAGTTGAACGCTTTGTGTGGTGGCAAAGAGCTTTAAGAGTCTAACCCCATGAGATGCAAATTCAACCGGTCTCCCCGGAAAGCCTCCGCAATGCAATCCGTCTGCCTGTGCAGTGAAGGTTGGCAAGGCATGTTGTCTAAAAACATTGTGGAAAGCTTTGGCGACCTGCGAAGAAACCAAAATGCCTCTGTATGAGTTGGGGTGAGTTGTTGGCCCTTACCCTTTGTAGGCCTCGCAAAGTACGCCGCCTTTGAACTGGATGGGCTCGGAGTGGTAAGAAGAGCTTTTGGCAAACAGCGGGTACAAAAAGCCCGCAAAGAACTTAGCTGAGGGACTATGTGGTCAGTGCCAGCCGCTCTAAGTGAGTGTGCTCTACGCAGGGAGCTTCGATTTCCTCAAGCGTAGGCAAACACAAAAAGTCATCTGGCCCCGGCGTAGTTTGAAGCAAATCTTCCAAACCACAGAGCTGAAGCAACTCAACTAAATCAACACCATGACCAGCTTCAATGTTTGCAAAGTGCCCTTGCCATGCTCGTTGTAAAGCCGTCTGGTCGCAAAGTTTGGTAAAGCATATTGCTTGGCCTGTGATCAGCTTCTTCTGCAACTGCGCGTCCAAGAACGAAATGCGGCCGGCTTTGAATTGAGCCCGTAGCTGTCCATTCAAGACCTTGAGCTGAGGCCGCAATGTCATAGCCATGGAAATCAGCTGGAAAGAAGCCAAAATACCATTCAGCATGCATTGACCAAGTGGAGACTGGTGCCTCCAAGCTTAGAAAGCTTCAAGCAAAATGTTCTCACGCGGCAAAGAAAATAATCTGCCGTTTGAGGCTGTTTCGTGACCTCCTCAACATCCATGCCTCTTCGGAGACATATCGCCGCCTGAAACTCCTCTTCGGCTTGGGAAATTCCTGCCGGAGCTGAGCTATCAGTGCTTGATGCGCAAGATGCCAATGCTGATGGGGGTCAATAATCCAAGGAAAAGAAGGCAACGCGGAAAAGAAAAGGGCGCCACGCATCATCGTCGCGGCAGCGTCTAACTGCCCACCAATCCACTCCATCATTGTTCGACTTGCAAAGATCTATCTTTGTTTTCAAGGGCCCTTTGATACTCAAGAAAGCGGGGAGGTGGTCTACATTCGCATTGCCACTAATTATCCAAGTCAGCAGAATTGAAAGATTCAAGAACAAGATGTTTCCATGCGCACCGGATAGCAAAGTAGTCCAATCTCTTCCCCCAACCTGAGAGTGAAGCATTGCTAAACCAGGTCGTAGAACTGCCGCTGTGGCATCCTTCGTAAGTCGAAGGAAGCCAACAACCTGCAACCGCCAAGAAGCGAGCTAAATGCCTGCCATTTGTATCTTCAGACGAAGCATCAAAGGGACCAATGTGATCTGGGCGAGGTGGTTGTCCAACATCAGCATTTGCATCAAAGAAACCAAGGCAAAGGCTTCCTCCCAGAAAAGTCATCGTATTGTCAATCGCTCTGTGCAACCATTCCGTTTTGTCAAAATCAGAACGCCCTTGATGAGGAGCGTGGCCAACAATGATGAAGAGAGAAGCTGCTTCTGGGACTGGAACTCTTGCAACCAAAAGCCTTGAAGTCGAAACCAGCACTGTGATTGCCCCTGTGTCAATGTAAACAGGCCTCGCACCAACAAAGCCGATGGGAATGGTTGTGTTGACCGCCAAGGCGACACCTCCAGATGCTGCAGAAATTAAGCAAAAGCCGTCGGCAATCCAAATGCGGGAATCTTGACGACGCGTTTCTTGAAGACCAGCTATTGCTACACCAAGATGATGAAGCTGGCTGCGATAGTCGGCCCATTTGCCTGCGAAGCTATTCTGGTCATCTCCACCTTGACGACGCCCAGCTGAAGAAGTCCAGCAAGTAGTCCCTGCCCGCCAGGAAACCGAACATGAATAAACTCCTCAGCCTCCTGCGCAGTAGTGATAAGCTTGTTGAGTGGCAGGCGATGTCGTAGGCGAAGATATGATCCCATGCAGCAAAAAGTTTTCATTCTGGCAAATGCGATCTCGATGGTCTGTATCAGGAGGCGAGACAAAGGGCTCCCTAGAATGGGGGGGACCACAAAGGAGATCAAATAATTGAATCGGACCTGACTGTGTGTGCATACTACCCCCCCCAAGCGATTGCAATGCCAATGCCAGCCGCTTGCCATCGAAACCTGTGACAAAGGTTTCTGCTCCGTCTTGCGCGGGGCACCATACCCACCACGCCCACGATGTTGTGGTGCGTAGTAGTTCCACGATGCCTGCTCCCATGACATGTCCCGTTCTTTGTAAACGGGCCGCGAATGATGAGATTCCAGCAAGCTCAGCGCAGCCTCTCTGCGCCTCCGTTGGCACCAAGAGAGTAAATCAATTTCCTGGCCTTTGCTCTTTTCCCTCGTTGATTTCGATGCCAACAGGGCGATGGAGCAATAGCTGAAACACGTTGCAAAGCAACTGGGGATCGGGATGGATCTAAGACCCAACTTAGCTATTCTCGAGCCCTATTGGATGTAGCTAAAGAACGCAAAAAAATGTGGATATATTGTATATACCAATAAAAGTGAGGTGTAAAAGAGAAGTGTCAGCTGTCCGTGTTCAGGCATCCTGTGCAACCACAATGCGTCACAATATGCATGCACGCACCTTGTGTATCAAAAGAAACGGAGATTATATAATGTACATACACAGAGAGATAAAATATCATAGGATCGATTTGGGTTGTGTTGCATGTGCATCAAACCTGCCAACATGAAATACATATAATTTGGAACAAAATCAAATATATGCCCCATGCCTATCCATAGCCACATTTACCCTTGCACTCCCTCACCCACTACCAGTTTGTAGGACTCTCCAAAAGCATCATGCATAGTTTGATGACAATCTCATAGTGTAACAAGGCCCAACTGACAGGAATCCCACTTTTGTTTGGGACCTCCTGTCGTGACGTGTCCTACTTCCCACTAGGCTGGAATGAACCATGAGCGGAGCTTCGCTGGTGTAACACTCCTTCTGCTGCCATATGAGCTTTGCGTCATGATTGGCGGCCTTCCAATCCTCGGACGACCGCCGTTGCAAGCTGAGATCATCCAGGGATATCTGACAATCTTTATAGAGCCATCCTAATCATCCTACAACTATATCCAAGGATAATCAAGGGATATCTTTGTCTGAAAAGTTTGGGTACCAAAACTGATGGTGAATCAGTGAATCGGAATCAGTGAATCGATGTTAATCATCATATGTGCCATGTGAATTGCTATGTTTTACGACGGTATCCTCCGTTCTCAGACACATCCATGTGAAACAACTACTTACTGGGATTTTCTCAAGGAACCCACAGCAGTAATAAAGCATATTCCCTATAGATTCCTCAAGTAGTGGATTTCCCATTGGAATTCAAAGCAATTAATGTGGGAAACACAATTTCCTCAACCCATTAATTATTAATATATTCTTGTTTGTTATATGCCCACTATTCGTGCACCATTGTTCACCACTATTAACCACTATTAACCACTATAACCACTATTAACCACTATTAACCATATAATAAACAGTATCAAATCTCCGGTCCATCTGACTCCATCTATTCCATTAATATCCCATTAAATCACCATAACCACAGCTATCATTAAATATCCCTGAAATTTCCAGCAATATGATAAGCAGTCCAGGCATCCTTTTCGGCAGCCTTCCAAATAGGCTCCAGCGCCTGGCTGTGTGGACAGTCCTGCTGCGAAGTGGCCACGGTGCCACAGCGGACGTGGGGGTTGATGGTCGTGGATGTGGAGATTGTCCATTAAGGATATCTCACATGTATAATTACCTGCGTTGCATGGATATTATGTATATATATATATATGCGTATACATATAAAAATGGATATGCATACGTATATGTATATATATATATAGATATGTATGTGTACATGTTGATATCCGTATGTATTGTATGTATGTGTATATATATATATATATTAATGTGTGTGTGCGACGTAATTATGAAATTGATATGGACGATTCAAATAATTCTGGGGAATCCCTTTGGTCATTGAGTCCAGCTTCATTTCGGGCTACTTGTTACGAGCTGCTTGGAAATCTGTTGCATGGGTATTTGGCAATATGGGGTACCCCAATAGCTGGATACTTTATAATGGGAAATCCCAATCTAAAGTTCTAAAATTGATAATTTGGGGGTACCTTCATGTAGGAAACCTCCATATTAATATATTTGTTAATAGTTAAACATATTTAAATATCCCATTAAACAGCAATATCCCATTAGTTGATAGTTATATATATATATATAGTTATATAAGTTATGTATCATACTGTGGATGGTTGCGAAATAGTCCGTACCTTGACCAACGGACATGCAACGGGCTTCTCCTTGGCGTAGAACTTCACCACGCGCTGCACATCCTCCGCCTTAAGCTTCTTGGCCGCCAGCACCGGGGCGCTGGAGGCGGGATCTGCCTGGGAAAGAGGCCATGGAAAACCCATGCGAAAGCCATGGGAAACGCCAGATCTGCACCTGCGGGCATCCATTTTGGACATGTTTTCAGATGGTTCCATGAAAATGTAGGGGAGCACCAAATGGTTTAGGATAGTATAATAGTTTAGACTTAAAAACTCATGTTCACGATTGAAATGGCAATTTCAGGATAAGTCCCATGGTTCAGTACTGCCGAAACGGGTCGCAGGCTCCCGTGTTCAGATGTTGGACCCATGCCCAAAGAGGGGCAGGGGGTCTGTGAAATATCACCGTCATATTCCTATCCATCAGTTCAAGTATTTGGTCCACCGACTGAAAGACTGAAAATAAAGCAACCCAAAATGCCAGTATTGAAAATCCCAACTTCAGCATACCCCCCCACATCACACCATCTCAGTGACCTGCCTCGGATGCTGCCTGCTCGTTCAGTGGCCAATGGTTCTGCAACCAATCTGCCACCGACTCCCCCGCAGAGCGGATGCTGCTGGGCAGCAGGATGAAGGAACTGGCGACATCCACGTGTGGCAAGTGGTGAAGCAACTCACCGTGCACCATGCGGACCGCCCGACTATTGGAAGATGTTGAATGATCTCAGAATCACCCCGGCATTGAGGGGATTCTTGAGACGAAGGGCAAGAGCGAAAAAACAACACGTTGCCTCGAAGTTCTGGACCATTGAGCCACAGAACAGGCAGTTTATTTTCAAACAATTACAGTTCGATATGTTCCAATTGCGTGAACGAATCCGAAACCACTGGTGCAGTGCATCTTTCCAAGTACTGTTAAGTCCGTAAGTCCGATGCTACTAATCAGTCACCTGCATGGCTAACCTTCGATACCCAGAACAAATCATTTTTTACTGGGGCATATATATCTATATCTATATCTCTATCTATCTATCTATCTATCCATCCATCCATCCATCCATCCATCCAAATCATCCATCCATCCATCCATCCATCGCTCTATCTATCGATCTATCGATCGATCTATCGATCGATCTATCGATCAACATGGCTCAAAGCAACATAAACTAGCTAGAGCAACACCCAAAAAGGTAAAGTCCTACTAAAATGTTGGTAAAAATTCAAGAAGAAGCCATGAATAACAATGCAAAAAAAAACACACAAACATAATATTTAGGAGCAAAACACAAACAACCACAAAAACAATTATAATATTACAATACATATATATATATATGAATGTAAATGAATTAAAGAAAAAATATGTATTTAATTTATATATATATATATACAGATACAGATATTTACAAGAAAGATGTATAGCAGCTGTCATCGGCTCCCCGCCTGCCACGTGAGATCTTCCGATCGAGCGCCGCGCTCTGAACCGGTGCCAAAGTCAAGGGCCTCCGGCAGGAACATCCCCATGGCCAAAGGGGGAAATTCGTTGGAGGATAACATTGATCCCATCCCCCTTACATACTATATAAACATCCCTTCAGAGCCTTGGATGGTCCCAAGCATATGTGTTTTTACGTGTTTTTATCACCTACATCCACCATGGTTTTTAAGGGGTGTTCAATATGAACAGGGGAAGGGATTTGTAATAGTTGGTTGGCTATAAAGTTGTAACCCATAAGAATTCCCCATTCCGATTCAATCACCATTTTGCATGGTTTAATCCCAGTATATAAACCATAGTAAAACCACTATTCAGTCTATTCAATGATAGCTATAATATCCCATTCATATCCCATTAAAATAGTATTCAAAAACCCTTTCCCATTCACCAAGCTGGACAAGATCTGACTTCGGCCCGTCATGGATGTCGCCTTGATGGCCCACATCACGGGCTCTGGCAAGTTTAAGTCCTGATGTCCACGACCAAAAAAGCCCAAGGAGTCCGAAGGAGGTAGAAAAAAAATGAAAAAAATGTCATAAAATAACGTAGATGCAACTTACTGTTTCTCTGTTTTTAATGTGTTCTCTCTCTCTCTCTATTATTGCACGCGGATGCTGAACTGCCTACTTGACAAGAAATGGTTCATTTGGCTGCTTCATCACCAGCTGGATATGATAATATCATGTTAGCAAATGCATGAAGATTAGTTAAGCGCATAATATATAATTATCAACTTCTTCAAATTTGTTGGGTCGGGCATGCTTTGGGATTAGACATTCCCAACAAATCACAGTCATTGCGTGCAGGGACTATCATTCTACATCAAACAAAACACAGGTACCCCGAACACAGAACTCAGCAACAGCTGAGTTGTAAAAACACCCTGGGCAAACGCTGTTTTTCATCATCCAGTTCATGATGCACAACTCCTTGATACTTGCATTCATGGCACATCTTATACGTATCCAATATTATTCAGCCATATTCGAAGGACAAGCAAACACATCATCTATACCTATACATGCGTGCATACATGCAGCTAATTATCTGATATCACCGGGCCACATTCCTCCAGCTTTCATGGGGGCTCTAAAGAAATCACGCGATAAACTAGAGATTTCCTTTTCCCAAGAGTTGGTGAATTTTTCTGGTTGCCTTCAACAACCAACAGGTCCTGGCCAGCGCCCCGTTGGATCTTACCATCTGACAGTGGTGTGTTGAAGCTCCACCTTGAAACCGGAGAGCTTCACCAGCGATGACATGGGGATCATGAATTGATCCATGTAAGCCCTCTGGTAATCTGTCACAGCGATCGAAAATCACCATCTTTAATAGGTAAATCAACGAACTAAATGGGCCGTTTTCAATAGCTATGTTAGATTACCGGACGGTAGTGTTTTTTGATTTTTGTTTCGTCTCTCTCTCTCTCTCTTTTAATTAGTTGTTTTCGTCTCTTGCTGACACATCACATGCCTGGCTTGGGTCTGTTGGGTCACCAATTGTCTTGCTGCTGTGACTTGTGGCAATTGCAAGAGGGTGCACAAAAGTGTTCCAAACACTTTAGCAAAAACGAAGGTTCAAACAAGGAACATGATGAACGCAAGCCAGCAGCCTTCTCAGTTTTCTCGTGAAACATCACGCAGAAATATCCGTGCCATGTGGAAAACAAAATGTCTTTCACATATAACATGTATTAAGAGAGACATGTGAAATAAATCCGTCACATGATGCATGAGGCAACAACATACTGTGTAGATCTTCATTTCCTACCTTGTTTTGGAGAAACAACAAACTTCAACAAGCTTAAGGAACTCTCTACTGACGGGACAAGCGGTTGCAATGTTCTCTTGATTCAATCCATCGTTTGCAAATATGATGGCTTGATATGACACAAATAATACACACACACATATATATATATATATATATATGTATATATACGCATTAAATAACATTATAATATGATATATATATATATATATATATATATATATAATTATTTATAATATATATCTAGTACCATGACAGCCAAGACCCGCTGAAAAAGCAGGTTCTTATGTGAGAACCTGGTTATTGAACCAAATATGTTGAAAAACTAGGTTTTTCACAACAACCTATATTTTACCATCAACATTGTCATTCATCAAGTTATATATATTAAACATGTATAGATTAACATATATTAACATTTATAGCCCTGTCCCGCCTTCTTCAGGTCAAGTTGCCAACATCGTGGATCAAGAACACCGTCGATCAAGAAGATAGATGCTGGGATATTTAGAATGAGACATGTTTTGATGAAACTATAGAATGATTATATATCCAAAATGGCTCTAGGATATTCATCCGTGCTTTAAGTAACACACCCATTGACAATCAAAGCAGATAACTTTAAAAACCCACATGGGATATTAACTGTTCTTTTTAAACATGTGACTATCCAACAACATATCTCATCATGCCCTGACTTGGCTCGCGCAATGGTTTTCTCCAAGCGTGGCAGCAGTGTTCTCAAATGAGGCGAGGTCCTGCCGGGTGTCAAGATAGCAAAGAGATGCCATTGAAATGGGGAGTTCGAGAATCTCATATATCTTTGAATCATGGGATTTTGTCATGGGAAGATCAACGAACCCTCGGGATAACACGCATGAAAAAACACATATATGTGCCGCAAGGCTTTTTTCTCAAGGTTGTGAGTGGTGAGCAGCAACCACCCCTGAGCCATGGGGACGGCACGAGTGCCCAAGAAGCCAAAAGTTGATATCAAAGGGTTGGCAAATGAATGGGACAATTATCCTGCAGTCAGGGAGTACTTACGTGATCCGGAACTGCTGGTACTGTTTCCTGAAAAGACTAGCGTCAATGTGAGAACAGCGTCATTGCCACATGTGAATGCCATCTTGGAAGCTATTCTTCTTAGATCAGCAACCCTTGATGGGCATCCCCAACCAGCTGTTGCGCCCCTGAGAAAACAGTTGGAGCTCGTGTACAAGAAGGTTGGCAGGACCACAGTCGATGAAGCGGTGGTTATTTCTGATTCCTGGTATATCCGCAAATTCCTGGGATTGGTCAAGTTGAAGACGAGGAAGGAGTTGCCTTCTACAGCCCCTTGTCTATAACATGTCCAACCACACATCCAGAGTCACACGCAAAATACATAAGTTAATTGAACAGTATGTAGATAATCCAGCTGAATTTCAAGCCCAACAGAAGACAACCACCCACTGCTATCGCCCAACTAAGTCGAAACCTTTCCAGAAATTGTGCTGTATCCTGAACCCCATGCTTGAGGACTGTTATGCATCATATGCCAGTATCATATGTGTTTGCACCCGTATTTGTCTATATATATAGGAGCCTTTGGGTTAACCCCATGACTTGCCAGGAGATCTGCAACCAAATCAACAAGGCCCAGGAAGAGAAGGCTGCAGCAGCTGCAGCTCAACAAGCCGAGGCGCTCTATACAGGGTCTGTAGCTTCTGATATTTAAATGGGTATAGCACATATATACATGGCATTGTACCATTCCCAAATGATACTAAACATTTTGCGCCGCTTTGTGCATTTGATCTGTATATATTTAAGAACCATGACTTCATAAGCCGTGACTTCAAAACCATCCAGGAGCTAGATGAAGATCCTGATGCCTATGACTCTGACAGCAGTAGCGATGATGATGAAAGTGATGATGGTAGTGGTAGCAGTGAACATGGTGACGTTGAAATTACCGGGGTGGATGTTCCAGCTGCAGTGGCAACCAATGCAGAGCCCAGCACATCAAGCGGGATGCCAACTATGCCCCATGAAGGGGCAGCAGTTCCCAGCCCAGGTTCCCAGCCCATCAGTCCGGCGATTGAGGAGAAGCAGGATCCCATTGAAGCGCATTTGCGCCCGGCACCTAGCAATCTGTTCAATCTCATGATGCGGATGAAACCCACATAACTTTTCATGTTGGGGTCCTAGGTCAACAACAGGAAACTTGCAGTGCGCTGAAAGCACAGCTTTCGAGGGATTTGGACGCTGCGCGCGCACGTCTGGCTGAGTTGGTGCCCCAGTTTTCCAGGTTGATTAATAATTGAGATTTCCCAGTATAGGCTTTATATATGTGATATAATTCAAACCATCTTCAAGTGAGGATCCGGGAGAAGAAACTTCGTCTTCAAAGTGCCGTTCAAAGGATGAAGACCGAAAGTTTGGACCAACCAACGGGACCGCATTTTGTTGAAATCAGTTTTTATTATATATATATGATTGCCCAACATATTATAAAGCCACACTCTCTTTGGAACCTCTATATATATGCATATCGATTCATATCAGTCATATCAATGGCTCTGCGGCCGCTCTGGACAGGATCACCTGCTGCGTCTCCCAATGCTGCAGTGGCCGGGGACCACGTGGAAAGCCAGCCAGTGGAAATCATGAAAGTTCCAGTCCCTTCGGACCCTTTGCCTACCTCTTCACCCGATATTCCATCGAAACTACGCCGGGAGAAATATCAAGGGGAAAGGAAGGCTGAATTTGAAAAGGAGGTGGCAACCCCGGCTACTTGGGTTCAACTCTTGTGAAATGGGTTTCAATTGCACATTTGGGTTTTGTGCGCATTGCCTTTTCAAAGGTTTGCGTCAATTTTCTTATTTAACAATCTTGGCAACATGCTTCCCAAAACTAAGGCTGCAGTGCCGGCGGCAGCCCCTCCTACAGAAGAGGACCCTGGGAAAGTGGAGATGAAGAGTGATGACAACAATGGTGATATGAAAGATGGCACCAAAGATGCCATGAATGATGACTTGGGCTTTGTGACTAGAGATGATCAACTCAAATTCAAATCCACAAAGAAAAGAACACGCAGAACCAAAACTGCGGTCAAAAGCAAGCGTAAGAACAAGAAAGGCAAGACAAACAAGACAAGCAAGACACCTAAGTCAAAGAAGAATGCGCCCAAGGAGCCAGAGGAACCAGAGGAAGGATCCCAGGAAGAAGCAAAAAACAAGAAACCACCGACCAGAATTGCTGTGGGTCGCAAGCGCAAGGTGCTCACTTCACCACAGAAAAGATGCAAAATCAAGAGTGCCAGCTCCGCTCCTGACAAAAAACCTCAGTGCTTTGGGCCCGGTCACGATGACACACCAGCCCCACCAGCCCCACCAGCCCCTGCAAAGCGAGGTAAAGCACCCATGGCCAAGGCCAAAGCCAAAGCCAAGACCAAAGCAACATGCAAAGCAGCGGCCAGCCCGAAAGCAAAGAACACGCGCAAAAAGCAAGTGAAGGAGGCACCCGAAGGCGAGGCAACGCCCAAAAAAACACGAGGCAGAAAGGCTGTCAGAAACACAGGCGATGACTACTGGGAAGAGCAAAAAACATCACCTTTGTTCTCGGCTGAGATGGTTAAGGAGTTGGAAGAGTTCGCACTGCGCTTTGATACATCCCTGGAAGTCAAAAGCACAAAATTCAAAGAGTTTTGCTCAGCACAGCAAGACAAAGAGTTGTGGCATCACAGGTTGAACAGGTACTGGACCCGAATGACTTGCGGGGTGACTTTGAAGGAAACAGGTAAAGACGTTCTCCATTTTGGTTTCACCAGCTCATGCGCATGTGACGTCCACAAGATGGCGATTTCAGTGAAGTGTGCTATGATTTCAGCAACTTAGCGGTTATCTTAAAGAGTTGTGGCATGTTGTGGCACAAGTTTCAAACATTTTCAAACAAACATGACTTTTTGAATGTTTTCTTCGTATGTTTTCTCTCTCTCTGTTAACTGGATCTCTCCCTCTCTTGTAAGGCAGTGGGGTTGGAGAACAAGGAGCCCTACGAGAGAGATGGACTTCTCAACGAAAAGCTGAAACATAATGCTGCCCTTGCCCTCTTTTTGTTGGCGAACCGAGTCTGACCTGAAATTTTGGGTCATCTTATATACATAGAGCCGGGCAACTTCTGATTTGGGGTGAATATATGGGGCCAAGATCACAGCTCATAGGCGAGCAACCCGTTTGGTTCGCTGATTGCACTTCAAGACTATATACTTTCAAAGAAGTATAGCACCCACGAAAACATTGCTCAGACTTTCATGGTTTCATCAGTCTCTGGGTATATAGTTTTGATCTGGTTGCTGCAGGGGCTATGTGAGGCAACATATATATAGAAGGATTCCAGAGGCAATGAAATTTGCCTTACGCTTCCCGGCATTGATCTCTTGATCTCTGCAGTGTGGTCTTGATTTGACTGGTCGATCGAGGATGGAAAAACCTGACTTTGTTTGGCGCTCTTGCTCTCGCTGCTGCGTCTGTTTCCTACCAATAAATGGGTTTGCTTTGGATTTCCCCCTGCAATTATATAAAAAGATATATAGGTGTGTATATGTATATATTTATAGATGGGTCATGTCCCTGGTATGCACGCCACAAGCAACATGGGTTGAACACGGTTTTGTTCATCAGGCTTTTCCATCTTTATATGAAGGATTTGGGAGATGGTACCAGGCAAGTTGCTATCATCAACATAGTTCAATTCAAATCAACAGGATAAAAAAAGTTGGGGTGCAGGATATTCAATTTACACACTCACGATAGACCAGCCCGTGCTTCTCTCCAGCCTGCAGGCTGCCGATCGATTGGCATGGGCCTGCGCGGCAATATCTGGAAGGTGCGAACCAAGTTTCAGGCAAAGACTAAAGGGCGTGGAGCTGGCTCGATTAGGGTTATGGGGAAAGAGCTGGTGACACATTTGTGCCTATATATATACATGGAAGTATATCAAATTGGAATTGCATGAGAGCTGTCATGCAGCGCTGCTTAAATTCAAATGCAAAAAAAACATGGTGCATAATCCCCTGCACGCAGTTTGATGGATCAAAGAGCTTACGTGTCTCTTCATATACCGGTATATAGAGATGGATCGGTTCAGGGATCCCAGTCAGTTGGACCAGCTGTTCTTTCAACTGCAGTGCCTTGAGTGCCCAAAGGCCAGGCTCTCAAAGATACCGCTCCTGTCACGGGATCTGCCATTTGCCATGACACAATGCAATTAATATACTTATATATATAAATATAACATTATGCAGTTATGACCGAATGCTTGGAAAAAACAGCTCACCTATATAATTCAAATTTTTGGGGCTCTTTCCATGCACTGTCTGTTTGAGGTGATGGCCCTGATCATTCTCATGATCTTATGGACGCCGACCCTGCGTTGCTCTGAGGTGAGAGCTGGTGATTCTGTAGAAAGGGACCCCAATCAAACATGTGATCCATGCATTTGTGTAAAATCAATTTAATTGAACGACTGAAGCAATGAAGTATATAGCTCATAAAGATTGATGAAGGACATTCTCCATTGCACATATATATATAGATTGATGAACGATCCATTGTATATATAAACCATCCACGCCAAAGCCAGGAGTTTGAGACGCTGGAGTTTTTCGCGGGGCGCGGAAACTTGAGTAGGTGTATGAGACTCTCTGGGCGAAAAACTTGTAGCTTCGATATCCTCTACAAGTCAGGAAAGGGGCGCTCAAGACCATATGGAAGCAATGCTATGGACATCAACTCAACTTCGGGCTATGCGTAGATTGCCTGACATTATATATATGGTCTTTCTTTCTGTCAATTTCTTGATTTGGATATATACCATGCATGCAAGGTTTATTTTCTTTTGATCATAAATTCAAAGCCCAAAAGAAAAACCCAGAATCTCTTAAGAAGGGAAATGGATCCATCGTCAATTGAGCGTTCAATTCCATCATTTGTTTAAACAACTGGGTTGGAGATCCAAATCTACATATCTGATGACTGATGGTATTACTTTTTGCTGCATATATCAATTCATCCCATTTCATGGTTTTGGACCACATCTATACACAACTGGTTGTTCTGTTTCGATACATTACTATATATATATATATATAGGGATGGTTTTCTCTATATATGCATATGGCATATTCTGAAACCACCCGCTTGAGAAATGGGAGTGACAATCGAACATGTCCAGGGTCTCTTTGGGAAACAGGTATCAAACACATGCAGTCGAACATTAAGTTATCCCATGAGCTTGCTACTCAAGACATGCAAGAAATTTTATATATATGAAATGTGTTTCGAACCACTTCTCTTTCATATACTTTTGAATCGGTATCGGTATGCCTGCCACAACCCAGGCTTTGCATCCTTGCCTTGCTTTGCACAAAGATCCGGTTTCTTGCGACCTACGCGATCAAGTGTGCAAGCTGGACGGCTGTGAGCCGGGGAACGAGTGGGCGATCGGCTTGTGCTAGCATTGGCCATGAAGGTTTTGCTAGTGTTGACAATTCAAACACGATGGCAAGCAGGAACCTTTGGTTTACAACAATCTGATTAACAATCTTTTTCCATGTATGTGAATGGGGTTCATCCATGCAGTGGTTCATTGTTCAATATATATATGTGGGAATCACAAACCCAACGGCTTTGTCAATCATCTTTTCCACTATTTTGCAGTTAAGGACCTGCCTACTTTGTTTGTTGACAACGGCATTGGGGGGAACATGGGCAGTGGAGCAACCAGAACTATCAGTGCTAGAGTACTTTCCACCTTTCCTTGCACTATTAACTGCTTTGTACAAAGCTTATGGTGAAACCGCTGCACCTGGTCTGTCATTCGCAATTTATATTTTTGTTATCTGTCATGCAGGAATGGTTGGTTTCCAAATAGATAGTTTGGCTGATATATACAAATATGTATTTAATTTGGCTGATATCGAAATATATCGATCGAGAGTATTTAGAGTTGTTCCCCAAGGTATACAGAGCCAAGTGGTATATGCTCCACTACGGATCACTGACACCAAAGCCCCACTACGCGTGGTGCAACAGCAACGCAATCCAGGGGCTCAACATGGGCCGACTGCTTGGGTGGAAGAAGCGGCTGGCTTTAGGTGATATCCCCAAAGTCAAAACCTGTGAGACTTACAAGGACAAGAATGGAAAAACCCGCTATAAAGGAACGGCCGCATTGCGGAAAACCGAGTACCTCAATTTTGTGATGGGCATTTATATAGTTTTTTATGGTTTCCCCGATCTTGATATACTTGGTAGTATACTGATCAAATTGGTTTTGATTTTTCCCTTATATATACACCAATTCAAACAAGCATCCTACTTCATCCTGCTGAGGGAGTATCCTGTGAGATTCGGATTCAAGCTTGTGGACTTGTATGATGATCTGACTACGTCGAGTCGTGGCCGTGCACCTTTCCCAAGTGACCCAGCTGGGATTCCAAGCGCACCTGAATCGTTCAGGCGAATGCCAGAAGGTGGCCACGCCCTTCAGTTTGCACAGCTGGACCAAGTGTTTAATTATTTACGCCGGGGAAAACATATGGTTATTCCCAATGAGTGGAAGGACCTGGTTCCCAAACCCAAATGATTGCCTGGTTCATTTGGAGCTATAAAGCCCTGCAATATATATTTGGAATGAAATCGAAATTCTGGAGGGTATAACATAATTTTCAAGTTTTTGGGTGATCTATAACCTTTCGAATCGGACAACATGTGACATTTTATGATTTTTTGTGAAAAAATATGGTAAATTATAGGTTCTGGTCTGAAAAACCTGGTTTTTAGCCAAATAACCCGTAAATAACCCGTAGAAAACCCGTATTTTTTGGGACCCTGAAAAACCTGGTTTTTAGGAACCCGTAATTAACCCGTAAAAAACCCGTAATTAACCCGTAAAAAAAATATGGGTTCTTGGCTCCAAATTCCACTGTGCCACGAACGAGTTTTTAGGCTCGACTGGCTGCTTTTGCATGGGAAAAACGGGATGAAATGTGCTCGGTAGTGATTTCGCTGCCGCTTTTGTTTCGATTGTGTCAGTTTTTGTGTTTCAAGCACTTTTGCCCAGCTTTGGTTGCATATATTCCAGTTCAAATTGTGCATTTGAAGGGTTCACAGGGTTCCAGAGCCCCTCTTGGTGTTTCTATATATATATTTGTGGTGTCTTCTGCGCCATGAGCGTGGATTCGAAACTGACCACTACCAGAGTGTGGAGTTGCGCCACGTTGGAAGATGGCATGGAGCAACTAGTTAATGAGGCAAACCAGGTAGCCCAAGAAGAGTTGGACCTGATGAAGCTTATAGAGGACCATATATACATATATATATATATATATATACATGAAACATATGGTGCATGAAATGTGAATCAAAAAGAACTTGCACAACAAATATAAAATCTAACATGGCGCCGTCTTCAGGACATGGAACGACAGAAGGCAAAGGGCTCGGAAGGCCAAGTTGCAGTTCCACCAAAAGATGTCCCTTGCATGTATATATGAAAGGTTTGAATTCATACCATTGCCATAAACCATTACCATATACAGTATATATCTCACACCATGTACCACCTGCCAAGGTTCCTGAAGATGCACCTGTGGCTCCCGACATTTCCGAGATGGAAACTCTGCCTGCCTGGGCCTTGGCAATGGAATCTGGAACAGTTGATGATTTCAATGGGCAGCAACTTTTGTGAAGTGGATCTATCAAGCATGAGACTATACAATGCAAGTGATACAATGAATGGGCAACAGCATGAATATATATATATATAGATCGGGTCTGTATCGTCTAGATTCCTCAATGTTCTCCATGATCGAATTGGTGGTGTGATCACCCCTCAGGCCTCTGAGAGCCAGCTTCCATCGCCGCCTGCAAGCGTGCCGGGGACAAACCCAAGTACTCCAAAGCCAGTTGAAAGCGTAGCATCGAGCGTACCACCCACGCCCGTTGAAGATGTTGAAGCGGAAGCTGGAGCTAAGGAGAAATCCTATATTATTGCACCGCACTTTGATATATAAAATCAGGAAACTCATCGCAATGTATAGTTCGAGAAAACTATTTTAAGTCAAACTCGATATATATACTTCATTGTTGCAGGAGAGCATGGAACAAAGACCAGTGCCGACTCCGGTTCGTGCGGATGCTCAACATGATGAAGAAGAGGACTTGGCTGCTGCAGAGCGCAGTACCCGCCAGGAGCCTCCACATCTATCGCATCTCTCTTCCCAAGCTTTCTCAAATACACCTTAGCACCCAATAAACCATGAGTGCAAAATCTCTTCATCCATGCATGCCAGGAGAAATTGATCGCCGCGGCTGCTGCACGAGTGCGGCGCATGTGTACTGCTAAGAAAGTGCGTAAGGGAATGAACGTCCCGCAATGGGTGGTTGATGAATGGAAAGAACGACCCAAAAAGGAAACAGCCAAAGTCCTGATGGATGTGAACTTTGACCAGGCCAGGTGATGTAAAACACATGAATTATAAGATACACAAATTTCATAGCTTGTCTCAGGAGAAGTTCATTCAGACCCTCGAAGTAATCGTGCGGCGCAAGTCCAGCATGAAGATGGTTGTGAATGAGGAATGGCGCAGTGAAAAGGAGATGAAAGATGATTTGAAGTGGACAGCGTTCCTTGTTTTAAAACGGGTTGATTGAGACTCATCACAACAGCTGTACCATGATGTACCATTGGACCATGTATGTAAAATATAGGCCAACACGAAATGCTATATATAGGTGGAGTACCGTTTGAAATTGCTCAAAGTAAAAAAAACCAACATCGACTGTCAGCTCAGGGCTCGCATTGCGGGCGCCAAGAAGGCCTGTGAAGCTAAGAAAGCGACGCATTGCAGGCGCTTGCTGCTCCAACAGACCTTGTCACTCATGAGCACTGTCGTCATTGAATGAAGTGAAAACCATTGCAAACCCAATTTCAAATTCCTTCTGATGCATGCATGTGATATATTTTTTCAGAACCAACCATGCCACCGCCAGAAAAAACATGTATGACGGCATCGATGAGTACTACGTGGTGGTCAAGGAGTCCGGGTCCCGTGAAGAGGAGGAGACACAGGAGGAAGTCAGACAGAGGAAGGAGAAGGAGTCAGATGAGGCTCCAACTGAACATGTTTCCACAAAACCTATATACATATATACATATCGACTTCTTACCCTCTAAATATATAGAGTATCCCTCGATCGATCTTCTATATATATATATACGTGACTTCTTATATATATACTTCACATTCAAATATCCATGCTTGACCGCCAGGCGGAGAAGCCCGTGATCCGTGATGGTGCTTTTTCAAACCTGAGCCGCATGCAGGAAAGGTTGGCTGCTGATGCCGCTGCGCCAGCCAATGCCCAGGGCAAGCCTTCGGACCAACCGGGTGAGGCTGGTATATGATTTTCTGGGGTATGTTTTATACTGCAGTCAGAGTCAGGGTGATTTGGTCTTGTATGCATCTTATATGCATGTTCTATACATTTCAATTGAATCAGATATATATATATATGTTCATATACAATCCCAATTAAAAATTGTCGATGTTCATGCTAGATAGCCCTTCGCATCCAGGTGAAAGAAAAGCTCAGGAAATTCCTCGAAGCCATGATGACGAAGTCAGGTAAAATTCGATCCCTCATCCGGGAAATCAAGGATAACTACACCAACAGTGACATGATGACCAGGCAGCGATGCATGTTTGATCCATGTCACATGTCTATATTTTCAAGGGTTTGGCCCCTGCATGCCTCAATTATATGTCAACATCCCTTGTCAATCAATCAGCTATAACCCTCATCAACCAACCTTGGGTTGCCATGCAGGCAGATCAAAGTCTTGGAGGATCAATTGACCAAAATGGACAGTCAGTATGACGCTTGCAACACCGTCATGGCGAAGGGTGAGATCACGGCATACCAAGGGACGCTTCTAAGCTGTATAATCTAAACAATGATGTCCATTTTGACCAGTGGAATTGACAGGCAATTTGGTTTGGATATACCCTTGTCATGTATCCCAGGTTTGTTCAAGATGCAACGAGTGCTATGAACAATGCCACCTATGCGTGTGGAGCTCAACAATCCTACACATATATATACCTGTCAATTTAGTTTTGGGCTGCCCGTTCAGGTGCTCGGCCGCCTGCGCTGCAGAAGCCAAAGCAAGGTTCAAACCTGAGCTCACCATGTCCATGCATGCAGAAAGAAATTCAACACCACCTTTCATATATGTGGCCTCCCCTCCATGAAGCTGGTTTTGCTAAATTACAGAAATCCACGCCACCTTGAATTCAATATGCCATTCGAATCTTTTCGCAACTTCAGGAACGCCAAGAAGTACGAGAAGAAGGACTCGGCAGGATCTGGGAGACCAGACAAGAAAGAGAAGAAAGATAAGAAAGACAAGAAAGAGAAGAAACGAAAGGCAGCGGAGGAGGAAGACGACGATGACGAGGATGAGGAGGAGGAAAAGCCTAAGCCGAGAACACGTAAGACTGACAGCAAAGCGAAGGCGAAGGTCAAGAGCAAGAGTAAGAAGTGATATGTATATAGACTGGGTTCTCCAGGGTTGCTTGTGGCAATCCCTCTTTATGGTCTTTGGAACCTGCAGGATTCCTGTATATACTTTTTATAAATGTGTATATTGGATCGATGGTCCTGCGGGGGTTCACGCCCACATGAGGCCGAACCAGTAAACTACTCATGTCAAACCTGCAATCTCAAGTTGACAGTTTCACCCGTGATAACCGCTAAATTCATATATATTTATATGACAATGGTTTTGACGGAAAATGTTCATCTTAACGATGCAGGGTGGCATGAGGAAACCTTAGATGTTGAAACAATCGACAGTAGAACGCGGGGTCAAGATGTGAATGCTCGAAAAACAAACAAAACAGTTTTCACGTTTCCACGTGTTCTTTGATTGCCACATGGGCTCCCGGCCAGGTGCTGGCAAAGCTCTCAAAGGATTCACTGGCGACATTGGCGATGGAGTTCATACCTCAGAGTTGGATCAGAGGGCGCCATGAACACCAAACTTTTATATGCCTGAACCTGCAGCTGCAATGCTTATCTTCGAATTCTATCAATCATACATGATCATCGATGCAAATCATTTTTTTTAGATCGATGCATGCACATGCAAAACAAATTTAACCGCATGGTTGGATGGATTGACAAGGCTTATGGCTTTTAAATCGAGATGGCATGCAGTCACCGCATATAGTAAATTCCTTGGTTCGATGGATGTGCCATGGATGAATCTCCAGAGGAGGAACTGCTTGATCTCTTCACATGCCATCGGACTGAAACTTGGCATTTTGCAACATGAATCACTGAACATACCCGGTGACATGTATATCAAAGTCAACATGTCATGCCCAACTTATATGATATAGTATATATATCTCAGGATTTTTCCCCATGTATACCTTTTCGAGTTCATAGTTGGTTGATGCATTGAGGAAGCCGATGGCCCGTTCCCATGGAGCTCCGTGGCTAGTGGCAATCATCAACAACACAAAACCTGCAGTGTGAAAAACACCCCAGCACCAGTTCTACCTGAGTGGGTCTCATTCCTGCCGCCCAGTTTGCGAACCAACCCAGGCATCCGGACCATTGCTTTGGAGGCAGCATCCATGGGATGCATCAGTTTCAACATTCCCAAGAGCCCTAATTTAGTTTCTGGGCGTGTGCTCCAGCACTGCATCAATGTATTGCAGGGTTTGTTTCAGAAACATGAACCCCTCATATTTAAGTTGGGGTATACTCACGACCCATGCTGGAGATGGAAGAATGATTTGTATGGGTATTGCCATGCCCGAGAAAAATATAGTGATATGACCGTCCTATGGGTATCTGATGAACCTCATGGACCTGCGATGCTGGAAGCCTCACTGATTGAGATGTTCAAAAGTATCTAGACTGCAAACATTCACCATGGATTCCTTGCTTAATAACCCTTCATGCGCCAAGAACTTCAGCTCCCTTGGCTTGCCAAGGCAGACGGGGCATCAAGAACATTCGATTGGGCGGCGACACTGTCGACACAACAGTGCATGGAGTGCACATGTGCTATGTAGTATACAGGTCTTTCAAGTTCAAGCCGGTGTGACGGCATGACCTTTTGCTATAATCACAAGCCGGCTTCGTTCCAATGGGATGTTGGGAATATATATATATATATATATTCAACAGTCTATATATTTTAATCGATCGATGTTGGTTATAAAAAAAAATGTATATACCTGCATGGTAAGGGTTTTATAACACAAATGTATTTATGGGGTTCCTTTCAATATCCCGCGCGAAAACTTTGGGCATTGCACATGCAGCGCCAAAGCTTGGGCACTGTGTGTATTTGACAACAGGCTTTGAAGGCTTGAGTGGGCAGAGGGGAAAAGCTGAGCGTTGTCAAACTCTGGGTGTTGCTGAGCGTTTTTCAGACTTTGACACAAATACAAAGCCTCATGTTTTTTTCGCCTGTTTGTTTGCACTCACAGGACAGTGTGATTATACACCCCTGCCCGGCTCTGAGGTCACTTCATGCAGGGAGGTGATTCGGGCAGCCAAGAACATAGTCAGTGATCTTGGGGAAAAGAATGTATCCAAAAGCGCTGGGCTTGCGGAATTGAGTAGATGTACAGAAAGCCATTCCGAACGGGATGTGCACCAGGTAGCCAAAACATATCAGCTCATGCTACCGATCAAACTGACATCACTGCCAAAGAAACGAGGAACCCGGTTCACAGGTGATTTCAAGGCGATCTCACTGACTGATTGGGCCCAATTCTTAGTGGACCATGATAAGTGGCATGTGCTTCTGGGGCTGTGGAAACCCAACCCTGCCAGAGAAAAAGCCATCCTGAAGGAGTTCTGGGCTCGCTTCAAGGTTATGGAGCCTGGTCATGGCATTTGGGAAGAGTTTTCTCGGCACAACGTGGATACAAGTGTCTGCTGTCCTCTTATGTTCCATGGCGATGAAGGCCGTGGACGGAAGCGAAGTGCTTTTCTCGTCTGTGCCTACCACAGCTATTTAGGCTTTGGCACAGCTGCTGCCAATTCTGCGAGAACGAAAAGGGAATACTGTTCCATGAAGTTGAACTATAGTACTTCAACACACATCACTCGGATGCTCACGGCGGTGCTCCCCAAGATGACGCAAGATGATGTGGCATTCAAAGCCATCATGGATTTTGTTGTGAAGGATTGCCTTCGCATGTTGAGAGATGGAGTGACATCTGCACATGGACAAAAGTTTCACTTTGGAATTTTGTCAGTGACAGGAGACTGGATGTTTCTAGCCAAAGCAGGCAACCTTGCCCGCTCTTTCGCCAATGTTCCGAAGCGCCCTCTTGGGCCGCAATCGCGGCCCAAGGGAATCTGCCACATGTGCCGTGCAGGGCAGCTACGATTGCCCTTTGAAGACTGTCGAAGGCAGCCAGCCTGGAAAGCAACCTTGTTTGAAGTGACGGATGAACCTTTCAATCAGCGACCTGTTCTTTTGCAAATTCCCCATGATCCTGCCAAAGCGGCTTCGCTGTTCAAATTTGACTTTTGGCATGCGTTCCATTTGGGACAGGGAAAGTCCTTCACAGCCGCAGTGCTAGCATTATTGTCGGATCAAATGAGAAGTACCAGTGTGGATGCAAGATTCTTGGAGTTGACTCAGATTTTTCTGGAATGGTGCGATGAAAGTCACACCACGCCATACTTGAGTGGCATCACCAAAGAGACAATTGGATGGCCGGACAGATCGACATACCCAAACGCAATGTGGAACAAAGGCCACGTGACGACTTGCATGATGAAGTTTTTGGAAGCATACTTGCACAAGCACCGCGCTTCTTTCAACGATTCCCCGATGCTGCAGATGTGTTATGATGCATGTCGCATCATGAACCAGGCGATGGAGGAGATGTATCGCAATGACGTGTGGCTGTCAGCAGGAACTGCCAATCGCATCGGCAGCCATGGCTTGCAGTTTGTCCAGCTGTACGGGAAGTTGGCCAAGCTGGCCTACGATTCGGGTTTGGCACTTTTTATTTATATGCCAAAAGCTCACGTGGTGCACCACGTCTTCGATGAATGTGCAGATGCTATGGCTTGGCATTTCAATCCGTTGTGCCATGGAGTACAGGTCAGTGAAGATTACATAGGAAAGAAAAGCCGCCTTGCACGAAAAGTTCACCCATCCCAGGCTATTCGCCGTGTCTTGGAACGCTCATTGAAGGCAGGATATAAGTATTGGAACGAAGCCGGGCTTATCGAGTGATGAAGAAAAAAGGAAGCTACATGTGCGAGGTTGGGGGAAATTGGATGATTATTGAGGAAATGGTAAAACATGAAAAATCACTGATTTTGAAGAACCTGGTTTTTTGCATAAAACCCTGGCTCTTGATCAAGAACCTACAATTTTTGAGGCTCTGGGTTCTTCTGGTATATGTATATATATAATACTAAATAAATATGTATATATCCCCATACTTTCTCTGGTCGACTCCCTCCCTCCATGGTTTGGATCGGCCATGGAACACGTAGAGGCCACCCAGCGTCGCCAAGGAGAGCCAGAAAGTAGCCGAAGCTTCCTGAACGGCGAACCATCCTGGAGTGGATATGGTAAGTTCAAGAAAAATCACTAAAATTGGAATAACTATTATGAAGAGCCCTTATTCTATCTACTTCATCTTTACGACATATATGTATATATATATATAAATATAAGTATTTGAGTATATGATAGTATATAAGTATTTGAGTATATGAGTGTGTGTGTGTGTGGGCACAGGAGATTTTCGGAGCCATGGAGATCACGGCATACGGCGATTTCATTGGCCAAACTTCGCAGCATAAGATCAATAATTTGATCCACTGTGCTCCAGTGAAGCATCTGTGTGCTTCGAGGAAAAAAATAAATCGTATTAAATAGTCAACAACACGACATGGATTCGCTGAAAATAGGTGGTCTTCTCTCCATGCTAAGGCCATTGAATGATGGAGAAAATGATGATAATCCATCAAACTTGAGGGGTGAACTATTTTGGTGATGTCAAACAAAAACATATTATATCATGTGGATGTATCACATTATTTTCTCAATCAACTGTCATGAGCATACAAACGATCAGTTGATGTGATTTTATGTAATGCTTGTACCTGCCCTATTTCTTTAAAACATTTCCTGTTCGGATTTTTTTGGTTTGCCCTATCCTTCCATATCCTTCCATCTCCGTCGGAATTCCTTGACTGTAACAGCAACACCTATTACCAGGAACACATGTATACTATACATTTACAGTCATATACATATTTACATATATTCACATAATTATAAAGATATATAATTTATGTTGTACACATGAATGTTAATCTGTGTAAATCCTCGGCATCTGTTAGTTTTCTTCCATCTTCCATATGGTTTTCTATACTTCCGAGCCCGGACCGTGTCCTGGAAGAGCACAGGGCCAAAGATGCAAATCTCAGTGCAATGAGCCGTATGCATATTAACAATTATTAACATGGATTTCTACACATACAACACACATGTGCATATCCATATTTCTACATATCATAAATATATATATATATATATATTAATATATATATATACACACTTTTTGTCTGTCTGATGCTATTTGTATTTATGATTGTGATTGATTATGCATGTATATTTGTATATTACAAATAATTATATATACATATATGATCATGTATGCATATGACATCATATGACATTATATTATGATATTATATGATTCTCTCTCATTCTCTCTCTCTCTCTCTCTCTCCATTGTCCTATCCAAGAGTTCAGTCACAGACTGAAGGCAAGCCAAAGGCCCAGCCCCAGAAACAGTTTGTCAGCCAGCGAGCTCTGTGGCAAGCCGCGTCATGTCACTGCACCAGGCAGCAGGCAAAATAGAAAGCTATGATTGTATATGTCATGCATAAGTTCATACGTATATTATATATAATTCTCTATATTTGTGTCCAAACAAATATTGATACAAGTTGAGTATCAGTGGAGCCAGTGCTGGCTTGGAAACAATCAGCTGCCATGGGGGGAACATGTTCCGAAACGGAGTGGCTGAAGAGCACCGTTCATAACGTCATGACGAAAAAACACCCTCCCAAGACGATAGATTTTAGCAAACTCCTACGAAAAGAGTGATAGATTGATATATAGTTTGAATCGGTTCTATCTTTTTGGGTATTATTTGGGGATTAGTGTATTTCTGTTTCCATCGAAAGAAAATGAGGTCCCTGGAAGCTTTCGCAAGTTCACATAGGATGTGAGTAATGTGAAGCACAAAAAAATATTTCTACGTGAACTTGCTTGGACATCCTCCTCAAAGAGGTCGTTCCGGATACTTCACTCGGATGTCTGATAACAGGTGATAAAAGAGTACCCTCAATTCATCAATCTTACGAAGGAAGTTCAGAAACTCAGTTTCCCCGTCTCAAAAACAACATTATCTTCTGGTAATTCAACGTAGCTATGGAATATGGCTGATTTAATATAGTACGATATGATTTGAAACATATGGAAACAAACTTGATTTTCATTGATTTTCCATAGCTATGTTAAATTACCAGAGGGTATGTTCCCGTATGTTCCCAACAAAAAAGTAGACACGTTAGAGCCGCTCAGCCCAGGACAAAGGGAAGCACCTGGCCGTGGACCCTGGCTAAAAAGGGAGGAGTTAAGAGGTGAAGTGACTGGAAAGGATGGACATGGTGGGTTTAACCATGGGAAATGGTGGTAAATGGTGGGCTTGAACCGGAACCCCTGGAATCCTCTGTGTTGGAACTGGAACTTGGTTTGACCAAACTACATCAACATAACATGTTCTTGAAAAATGCAACGGCGAACATGTCTGACATGTTTTTCTGTTTTGGAGGGCGGAATCATCCATGAATGCAAAAACTAAAGCGGGGGAATAGCGATTGATCCAGGCTGGATATGGTTACATCATGTTACATTATTTATACGGTTGAATTACTCCCAATCAATCCCAATCAGCCCTCAACATGGTCCTCCTCCCAGCCCTTGCCATCCCGACTTGGAAGACCCACAGATTTTAAGTGGCTAAAACAACCTGGTGAGTCAGTCCCGTGGACCCATCCTGTCAACCATCCCCACAAAACATAACCTTCTGCTGATCAAACATTGCTTGCTGGAGGGAAAAAAACATTTAGCAATGTCCCTCTCTCTCTCTCTCTCTCCATCGCCAATCTGGTTCAGTTCAGCGAGGCTGAAGGCGATCATTTAGCCATTTAATTTAGTTCGATAAGTTTCACATTCAAAAGCCCAATGATTGCGGGTGATTTAGCTACAGCTAGCCATGTTTGGGGATCCTCCTAAAAGGACCTCCCCCGGCCCTGAGCCCCTCACCAGGAAGGACAAGTCCAGGGCGCGCTTCTCCTGCCGAGACCCCCAGAAACCAATTCAACTCAACCAACATAACTACATATATATATATTATATGTAAGCATATATATATATAAGTGTATATGTATATAGGGTACATATATACATAATATGTATATATATATATATATTATATTATAAATGTATACATATATACATATATACATATATGTATATATATTGTGAATCTTAGCCTCAAAAAAAACGGGGATACCCTGTCCCAAACACGAACCCTGTTCTATTGTTTTGTCCTTACCTGCCGTAGCAAAGGCTCCTCAGCCCGCCCTCCTCTGTTTGAGAAAGGATCGCGGAAAGAACGGTGATGCGA
>Ga0126342_10000696_pt1 | contig 40010 bp, 38 predicted proteins | sample Cyp1metagenome_FD_92528 | JGI IMG/M metagenome (GOLD analysis project Ga0126342, IMG submission 92528) | Coral microbial communities from Lord Howe Island, Old Settlement Bay, Australia - Cyphastrea 1 metagenome | ecosystem: Host-associated > Invertebrates > Cnidaria > Coral ...
GCGGCACCACGCTGACGACCAAGACAGGCAACGTGCAATATGATCGCTATTGTCCCTGCTTCGATGCAACTGGTTCCAACATGGGCACCAACGTTCAGGAACTTCCAGCATTGAGCTCCAGTGAGATCTACTACTCAGCGGACAGCACTGCGAACAGCCAAACGAGTGGAACCACAACCACCACGACGACCACCGCAAGCACGACGACCACTACGACCTCTACGACCTCTACGACCACCACCAGCGCAGGTGGATCCGGGACAAGCACAGCACAGAGCTCGGTCAGCTCGGCCAGCTCGGCCAGCACAGCCAGTGCCTCCACAACTTCGGCCACGGCATCAGCGACTTCGGCGACTGCCTCCACTGGAGACACCGATGATACCGATGCCAGCACTGCCAGCACCTCGTCCATGGAATCCACGACTTCCTTCGTGGCTGACTCGCCGACAACGGTAACCAGTGAAGCCACCTCCAGGGGATTCGCATTGCAGGGGTCAATTCTGATGGCGCTTTGCAGCTTTAGTCTGCTGTAAGCATGGCAATTATATTATATTATATTGTAATTATATTGTAATTATGGCAATTGCTTTGTCGAATCTATGATATCTATGGCCTTGTTTTGTTCCTTTGGCCTTGGCACGAGCATGTTAGCGAGTGCTAAGATATGCTAAGATTTCACTTCCAGCCCAAGGTTGGAAGCCCGAGAAAGCCAATATCCTAGAAAATCTTTAACGAGTCGACTTGCACCATCTTGCACCTTTCATTGCCACTTTTTTGGTTCAAGAAGATTCGGAGGTTTCCTGTGAGATAGTCGATAGTCGAAGTTTTGCAAGCTTTGGTTTGCGGACTTTGGTGCCATCCCTCATGTTAGCTTTTCCAGGCAAGTGTAGTAAACACCGCTGCTTTGCGCTGCCTGCTGACAGGAGGGATCGCAGCGATGCACGAAAAACAGAAAAACTGCAGATTTATTTGCCATAGTTAGAGTCTGTTAGAGTGCAGTGCATGAATTGTCGTTTACATTCTCATGGGTTCTAGAAGCGTTTTCGTGATGCCTAGTGATTTCCCGCTATCTGATTTCCCATGCTTTCCCACTATTTGCCGCTATTTCGACCTCCTCCAGCGCATTTGTCGTTCTTGCTATGTTTTGAGGAAGCCAAAGCAAGGGAAGAGGAGGAACGAACAAAGATCACCCTCCAGAAGACATGGAGGTGACTGAGTCAACCTCAAAGACTTGAAACTGGCCCGAAAAACTTCATTTTGTGTGATTGTGTCAGAGCCAGGGCCAGGTCGCTCAAGTGTTGTATGCTCCCAAAATTGTAGCATGATGGTGCATGGCTTGCGTGCTGATGTTCGTAGAGTTGCTTCGCTCCAGCCGTTGGGTCAAATCAACGACCACGACACACAGGCCTGATGAAAAAGGGTGGGTTGACACATGATGCTCTGGCTTAGTGAAGCCAGGATCCAATTTCATAATTTTGTAGCAGGTCTTGACAATGTAAAAACGCAAGATCCTGATCTTTGCAGCCATGCCAGCAATCGATGCCATGGCATTTGTGGTGCCCTTACGGGCAACAGCAGCAAGGGCCTCATAGCAGCGCTACTAGCGCTACTGATGACCATTATTTGTTACACATTCCATCGGTTTGAGATCTGACCAAAGATCAAAGGAGTCAGTAAAGTGGTCACTATCCTCACTAATTTCAAGTGGCGAGTACAGATCATTCTTGTCGGGATGTATTTGTGGAAAGATCCCATCTTTGCGACAGTTCACGGATGTTCACGGCAATTCACATGATGTTTTGACCATTCTTTGATCAGTCCTTGAAGCCTTGACTTTAGTGGCTTGCTTTGACATGCACCGCGATCATATCTGCAAGGTTCCTCAAGCACCTGCAAGATCAGCGCGGCCGGGGCTTCAGAACCAAGTGAAATGTGGTGATGTGATGTGCCAGCTCGATGTTTTGAATCTTTGTCACATCGTCCCACTATGTCTCATAAAATGCAGCCATTGTTTTCAGTTTCTGGATGTATTTTGGACTCAAGAGCAACCATCACATGAAGATCTGCCTAGGCCAGCAGCTGAAGCCAAGTTTCAGGCGACACCAGTCGTTGGGACCTCAAATCCAGAACCAGAGTCCGACATGGCACAGCTACAGCAACCAAACCAGCATCATATGCATGGTTCATGTCAGAATCATACGGCAAGGCACAGCTACCAAGCCATGCGACGGATTTGACCGAGGCGCAGCTGGCAGTGGCTGGTCTCACTGCTCGCTTCTGTGCTGGGCGTCGCTGGCCGCGGCGAGCGCGCAGGGGAGCTCAGAGACGAATTGAAGATGGCTGAACCATGCTGAACTAATTACAATCATTGGGTCCGGAAATAGGGCAGTATACATGGGGATATGGTATACCAGAATACCAGGCCAAGAAAACTGCGCAACTTGATAGTCATCATATTATCCGTGGCATGCTAAATTATACTGTATATTATTGTACAGTATACATACATATACATATTATATATATATACACCGTATAGATATATATATTATAATATTATACTATATCATAATACAATATATAACCATTTTTCAGACAAAATCAAAACCAGATCACAGCAATGAAAAGATGCAGGCCGGTGGGTGACAAGAAGGTTTGAAAAGCATTGGATCTCACAATTGGCGCAGCACTCTTGCATGAAGGGCCCTGCGACCCTGTGTACTGCACCCATTCCACTGTGTTTTAAGGTGCTCTAACCGTGTCAGATCATGTCCTACTTCTTGTGGACAAACCTCAACACATGAAATGCCAAGGGGCGCACACCCGGCTACAACGATGCGATGGAGCAGGGAAGGCGCATGATTCAGATGGTGATTGCACGCAGAGTCCAAGTGACATATCTGGTAGATTTGGGAAATGACAGCAGCCATCACATCCCATCATAGCAGATAGTATACCTAGAACATGTCTAGCAGTCCTCAGCCTTTTCTTGACGCTTGAGTCAAGCCTCATTGTCATCCCTTGCAGGGAAGACAAAGCTGCTGTTCTTGAAGTCAAAATTTCATTTCAGAGATTTTCAGAGCATTTGTGTTAATGGTTGCAATCCACGCTGCTGTGCTTCTCAAGCTGATTGTGACAGACCTGTTTGTTGGCCGCAAGTAGTTTGCACAAGAAGTCTTTTTCGCCTTAGATAAGCGCTCTCAATGCTCCCTTAACCCGACCTTTGCACTTGTGGCATTGTGACAAATGAGTCCACTGATGATTGCTCCTTTTTCACAACACAATCATGAGCAAGATTGCAACTTGCGCTGAGAAAAATGAGACTTGACACGTCTTGAACGTTGTTTAAGAAAGGATTGTGATTGGAGGCATTGGTAAAAATCGCAAAACACATTTCTCACTCTGCTATTCTTTGCGTGCGATGGCGAAGCGTCAGCCCATCAGTCAGGAGAATGGTGCAGAAAAGAGGAGACGAGAGAATGGCACAGAGCCCCGAGATGAAACGATGGAGGCAGACTTGACAACAGAGACAGTGCTAGAGACTTATGACGTGAAGGTCTCTGGTGGTAATTGTGTCCATGAATGTGTCCGTCCTGCAGAACTGGCGGGCCAGGCTTTGCCACCATTACCAGGTACACCAGCAAAATCATATGCCTTTCAGTTGGATGCGTTCCAGCAAGAGGCTGTGAATTGTTTGGAGAGAAGAGAATCGGTCATGGTAGCAGCGCACACTTCTGCTGGCAAGACTGTTGTTGCAGAGTATGCTATTGCTATGGCCCTGCGGGACAAGCAGCGAATCATTTACACTTCTCCCATCAAAGCTCTTAGCAATCAGAAATACCGAGATTTGCAAGATGAGTTCAACGACGTGGGCTTGATGACAGGTGATGTGACCATCAACCCTCATGCCTCCTGCATGATCATGACCACCGAGATCTTACGATCCATGTTATACCGAGGCTCAGATGTTTCCCGAGAAATGGCATGGGTGGTGTTTGATGAGGTGCACTACATGCGAGATCGCGATCGTGGAGTGGTGTGGGAGGAGGTTATGATTCTTCTCCCAGACTCTGTTCGCTTGGTTTTCTTGTCTGCGACCATCCCCAATGCCAGGGAATTTGCAGAATGGATCTGCCGAATCAAACATCAGCCTTGTCATGTGATCTATACAGACAAGCGCCCTGTGCCACTGCAGCACTACTTGTTTCCAGCTGGTGGGGATGGAGTGTACATGGTGGTAGATGAAAAAGGTCAGTTTCGGGAAGACAATTTCCACAAAGCTTTGACAGCCTTGCAGAGTGCAGCAGAATCTACCAACGTGGACACCAAGAAGATGTTGAAAAGAAAGGGCAAAGCCAACTTGGGCGACTTGGAGAAGATTGTGCGAATGTGTAGTGACCGAGGCTATTTGCCTTTGATTGTTTTCAGTTTCAGCCGGAAGGAGTGTGAGGCCAATGCAGTGGCCTTGAAGAAGATGGATGTCACGGATGACGATGAGAAGCGACTCATCGATGAAGTCTTCAACAACGCCATCATGACTTTGGGCGATGAAGACCGTGAACTGCCTCAGGTGCAGAGTATGTTGCCACTGCTGCGTCGTGGCTTGGGCATTCATCACGGTGGTTTGCTCCCAATGCTGAAGGAAGTCGTGGAAATTTTGTTTCAGGAGTCTCTCATCAAGGTCTTGTTCTCCACTGAGACCTTTGCCATGGGGATCAACATGCCTGCAAAGACAGTGGTCTTTACCAACACCCGCAAATGGGATGGTGTTGAATACCGCATTCTCAATGCAGGAGAATACATTCAGATGAGCGGTCGTGCTGGCAGACGAGGAAAAGATGACCGGGGACTCACAATCATCATGTTTGATGAGAAGGTGGAACCAGATGTTGCCAAGGAGATGTTCATGGGTCAATCCTCCAAGATTTACAGTGCTTTTCACTTGGGCTACAACATGTTGATCAATCTCCTTCGCTTGGAAGGTGCTGATCCAGACTACATGATTCAGAGGAGCTTCCACCAATTCCAGAAAGATAAGTCTGCTTTGGAGATCCAAGGCAAAAAGCAAGACTTGGAAGCAGAAGTTGCAAATTTAGAGGATCTTCGTGTTGCAGTGAACGATGACAGCAGCTACGCTTTCAATGTGGATGAAGCCATTGCAGATTACTACTACATCGACAAGCAGCTGAGCAAAAAGATCGACGAGAGGCGGGAGATCGTCATCCGACCTGAGCACATTGCTCCGTTCCTCAATCCAGGACGGCTTGTGTGCCTGGGCTTGTGAGACGCCATTTCAGTTGTGGGAAATGTTGGGAACTTAAAAATGAAAACAGAAAAACAGATGAAAACAGCCACCGTGATTTTTTTGAAGCCACTGGTATCACTGGTATCACTGGTCAGGTGCATGAAGGATGGTGACACCGATTGGGGCTGGGGCATTCTCATCAGCGCTGCACGGAAAAAGCTCACTGAGAACAACTCGGTGCTCGATGACTCGGAACCGCAATGGGTCTTGGACGTCTTCCTCCCCTGCGACCCCGAGGACAAAGACCGACCCCCGGCAGATGCCAAAGCTGAAGGTCGGATCTTCCCAATGGCACTGACATTGGTGCAGAAGATCAGTAAGATAAGATCCAACATGCCGACAGGCGATGCTTGGCTCAAGATTTTGATGTCAACAAATTGAACAAATGAAGACAAACAAAAGAAGAACGTGTATCAGACTGTATCAGAATGTCCTTCAAAGATTTCATTTCTGTGTCATTCGGAGATATTCGGAGCGTCGCATTGGCGACGTTAACTCATTGAAATATGCGACGAAGTTGAGTATAGTTGAGATTAGTTGAGTACTGAGGACCTGGACAGCGACGATTCTCGGAGGGCGCTGCTCAAGACTTTGCATCAGATCAAGAACCACAAGAGTTTCAAGCAGGGCATTCCTGAGCTGGATCCTGTTGGAGAGATGAACATCAAATCAGAGGAGACTCCATGAGACATCATGACTCATGACTCATCATGAGACTCCGAAACACACTCTCGCCTTCGAAACATGCAAAGACAAACACCTAGGTTTTCCTCTGTTGGTGGGTTTTCTTGGCCAGCACGTGGTTGGTCATAGGCATGTGCAAACACGTTGAATACGTATGAATACGTCAAACACATTAAGAAATATTAAAAAGTTATCAAGAAGCATTCGGGACTTCTCAGTGACTTCTCAGTGACTTCTCCGCTTCGCCTCTGAGGAGATGAACAGCGTGGTTGCCACCATCGCAGACTTGCAGAAGAAGCTGTCCACCAATAGCTTTCATGGCCATGACAAGATGCAGCTGTACTATGACTGCTTTTCCAAAAAGGCACCTTGGCATGCCAAAGCCACACGAGTCACAAGAGTCACAAGAGTGAACATGTTTAAGTCTGTTTTTGATGAGTTGAAAAATAGCAGTAGCTCTTCCTGCTGTTGTTTTTTTTGTTTTTCCATGCTTTCCCCCATTCTTGTTGCTCCCAACCTGTAAGGTGAATTTGCACAGACAAGTACAAGACCTGGAAAAGCAGATCAATCAGAGTCGCTTCATGGTAGCTTGGTCTTTGGCAACGTTGGCCACCAATCTGTGTTTGTTTTGAATGTTTTTGATAAGGTAGCATGTTTGTTGTGAATGGAAGATTCAAAAACATGCCAACCAATCTTGGGAAGGCATATCTGGGCATCGAGCCCTTTGCCCTTTGCAATTCAAGGTGTTTGATTCACGTCAACAGCAAACATGTTAGACGAGACGTTCACAAGAGTTTCCGAAACTGCAATTTGCCAAACTCTTGAGAATCAATATACGATAAGAATACGATAAGAATACGATAATATACGTTTCGTACATTTTCGTACTAAGTTTGCTTCTCAAGATTCCAAGTCTGGTGGCCTGGCGGCCTGGCGGCTTGGTGCAGGTCATGAGTGACGACCTTCGAGCAATGCGACGGGTGTTGCGAAGGCTGGAATTCATCGACAAAGATGGCGTGGTGCAGCTCAAGGGCCGAATGGCCTGCGAGATCACCTCAGCGGATGAGATCCTCATGACCGAGACTCTTGGCATGGCTGTTGCTGTTGCAATCTGGCATAGAAATAATTAGAAATATATATATATATATATGCAGAAATATGCAGAAATGAAACACGTGCAAATGCAAATCTAAGATATCTAAGTGAGGCATGGACCTGAGTCATAGTCATGACGTGTCACAGTCTTGTCATGACTTGGTTCTTTTTGTGAATTTCGACTCTTTCGAGGATTGTGTTTCAGAACGTCTTCGCGGACATTGATGCCAACAACATCATCGCTTTGTGTTCTTGCCTGGTCTTTGATGAGAAGTCAGAGGATCCAATCACCAACAACTTGGATCTCATGAAAGCATTTGAGACCTGCAAGGGCATTGCCAGAAATGTTGCGGAGATAATGGCCAGGGTCTCAGCAGATCAAACATTTCCATACACTTCCAACAATCCCCAGCTGAAGATGATTGAAGATGCTGGAAATTGCTGGAAGTCTTGTTGATATTTTCAATGTTGCTGGAGCTTTGGTCTTGTCGAGCTTTTATTGTTTTCAGATTTTTCAGGTTGAGAACAAAATCCCCATTGACGTGGAAGAATATGTGCAGAAGCTGAAGCCGCAGCTGATGGATGTGGTTTTGCATTGGTTGGAAGGCAAACGATTTCACGAAATCATGACTCTCGGAAGCTGGCATAGCTGGGCGGAAACGGCAAACACTCTATAAATCAACTATAAATCATGGTTCCGAACTTGTAAACTGCCAGTCCCAAGTCCCAAAGCAGCAACATGGCAGCAAGAACAAAGCCTTCGTTGTTCGCGAAGCCCGTGGAACTCGCCAAGATGTTGATTCAAACACCATCCAAACATATCCAAACCATGAACATTTGTAACAACAGCGTGGTCAATGATGTGTTCTTGGGGTTCAGATGGGTTCAGGTATGCTTCGGGTCTGAGCCAGCACAGTCTAGATATTATAATTATATATTCTAGGTTCGAGGGTGCTCTCATGCACTGCCTGAGTTGACTGCAATGTGGAATTAGGCTCATCAGCGGTTTTGGCAGGAATGCCTTTCGGGATTCCAAGGTTCCGCTTGGTGCAAGGTATCAGAGTTCCAATACTCAGCAATTTTTTCAAACAGGTTGAAATGCAGATCCTGGAATTCAGAAAAATCAGGTTCAATGTCTTCAGCTGTTGGGGATTTCTTGGGCTCTTCATGGCTTGTTGTTGCCATATGTTGCCATCTAGAATCTAAGCTAGGCAATCTTTTCCCTGCGTGTGCTCGCTGGGGTGGTGGATTTAAGTAGGTAGAAAGCATGGCTGGTTGGCACACAGTCCCTTTTCAAAACCAAACTCTGTAATTTCTGTTGCTTGACACATTGTGGTAAAACGTAGCAAAACACATGGCAAAACTGCATTTTCACATTTTTCATCAGTGATAAACATGTGACAAACAGAATTGTCACAATCCCAGTATGGATAGTTTGGAGAAGTATATGGAAGTGCTCAGATGTGCTAAGGAATCAATGTAACCTCTATGAGGGCAGCGTGGTCCGCGTGATCCGCCGATTGGAAGAGTTGATCCGGGAGCTGGCGACCGCTGCCAAGACCATTGGCAATGAGGAGCTGGCGTCGACACTTGGAAATCTTTGGATGATCCAATCGAATCGGATGGGGATCGGATGGGGATCGAATCGGATTGGATGGTTTCTGAAGATACCACGCAAACTCTTCCGAGATTTCAAGTCATGATTTTTGGATCCAAACAGTGTGAATGCACCAGGTAGCCAATCATTCTGGGCAAAAGCTTCACTTTGATGCGTTTCGCACAGTGATCCAATGGGATGTGAGCCAGAAGTAAACAAAATCTCCAAGAGATTCAAACTTATTCAAGGCTTTATACACAGAAAACTGCAGAATGAAGTGACCTTACATTGGAAATTGAGATTTTGCGCAGCTGAGGAAGCTGAACGAGGGTCGATCTCGCCTCAAGCGTGGCATTATTTTCGCAGCCTCGCTTTACTTGTAGCACGGTGAGAAAAACAAGCTCTGCGCAAAGGAACTGCCAGAGCGTGCTGGCATTTTAAGATATTTTAAGATGTTTGCAGCAGCTTGGATTTGGAGCCAATTTGTTTGCTTGATCAAATTGACGTAGAGTATTCCGCTCTGTCGACATTTCTCGTTTGGGGTGTCTTTTGACAGGCTTCAGAGTGCCCCACTTCAGTGGTGAGTGGGTCGGATGCCCAGGCCATGCCCAGGCCATGCCCAGGCCATGCCCAGGCCATGCCCAGGCCATGCCCAGACCATGGGGGTTGGTGGGGTTTCCCTTTGGCGCTGCCAAAGGCTTCTACTTCTGAATACTATGGAAATCTATGGATCATTATGGATCATCAAGTTGTCAGCTTCATCAGTTGGAGGGCCAGGATGAGACTGCTGGATACGTCAAAAAGATCCCGAGGTCAATGCCTGGTAGATACGACTATTCCGAAGTGGAGAAAGATTTGTACCGTTGCGGCTTCAGTGTGCTTCAGTGTTATGCCGCAATATGCCGCAATGCCCATGATGCTGCAGGTTCAGCTGTTTGTGACAACGCATCTCTGCAAAAATCGCGGAAGTGTATCCAAGTTCCCCAAATATCAGCAACTTGCATTTGGACGCATTTGGTTCAAAGTAAATGTTGCCAGAAGTGGCTCCTTAAACGGTTTGCCCAGGTTGGTGGGAAGATGCAGGTTTTTTTCGACCTGAAGTGGCTGAGAAGGTTCCAGATGGTGTTGAAATGGGGAGTCATAGCAGAGTCACATTCTCTATATCATTCTCTATAGGCAAAGTAGGTGAAGTGTTGACTTTGCATTTTGGACCTGTGTTGGGACATTTTGTGCAAATGAAGGTCCCTTCAGAGTCTGATATGAGAGAGTCCTACGTGATGCCTATGCCACCGCCAAATGTGACTGGGAGGCTCGCTATCAATGAACTGACAGGAATCAACACCAGATTTGAATAGATTTGAAGTCACTGCGCTTCCAAGCTTACAGGCTTCACATGGGCCAGGGGCCAAAATTCAAGTGTGTGTGCGATTTGCCTTCATGTTCATGTGCGGATATGTTCAGGTCAGCATGCGTTTGAAAGTGAACCTGAAGACATTTTGAGGTCATGCCATGTTTGTCAGCTTGGAGGATGTTCTAGCCTCGGCTGTTCAATACACAAGTCACGGGGAATGAGATGAGGAAGTTGGTAGACCTATTTGACTATATACCATTGCTATCCATTGCTCTTTGCCACTGAAAAGGTGACCTGTAATCGAGGTCCTCACACGATTTCATCGAATGCGTGGTGACCGAACTCTTTGGCTACCAGGTGTCTTTGGACATTTTAGACTGGAAAAGGACCAAAGTTGCCCAGTTTCTCTGTCAACTACGGCTGTAGGCACCGATCATGCTGGTATTGCGACGCAGATGCTCGTAGCTGGAGACTCATTTTCCTATTTTTTTTTGCTATGTCCATCTTGATGCCATTTACATCACATCGTTTTGAGCAGTTTCATTATGGGAGCCAAGTGTTTGCCCTTTGGGAACTTCTACAATTAGCACTGAGGAACGGCAGCTTGCAGCTGAGGGCACTTCGTATTTCCCTCAGAGATTCCAAACAGATACAGTGGGAGCATGTAGGAGCTCCTTGCAGTTCTCGTATCCCAGGGTCTCACCATGTCTCACCTCTGGTCTCAGATCCTCTTAGATCTCCAGGCGTCAAGAAGTTGGAAGAGAAGAATTCTTGAGAAGGGCTTTGCCCTCAGAAGATCCTTGTTGCAATACTTAACACTTGCCTTTATGTGCCATGTTTTACCTTTTTCATCCTTTTTCCGAGTTGTTTGTCACTGCAGTCATTGGTGGCAGGTGTGGGAGTGGAAAGATGAAAAGGGTGGCGCTATCGTGGGATTCACAGCATAGATCTGATCCAATGATCCACGTTTTATCGATTGCCATTGCGTGCACTCATCAAGTTCTGATGTCCACTTCAGTCAACTTCAGTTTCCAGGTGGATCAAATGCGACGCTTGGGTGCTTCTGCCGATTGGTCGAGGGAGCTCGGCACTCAGTGTTGAGGATCACACTCCATTTCTGCCACAGCCTCGTTGCATGGAATCCTGAGGCAATTTACCTTGAACGAACACATGAGCGCAGCAGCAGGGGTCTTGGCAGCTACAAGTTGTACGTTGCAGTTTCAACTTCAACTGCCATCAAAATAGCACAGTGCAGGCATGCATTGCTGTTCTAATCTCTCAGTAAGTTTTCTCCCGTTTTGTTGGCAACTCAAGCTCAAATCTTCCTTCCCAAGGTGGTCGAAGCCTTTTGCCGGCTGCATGAGCCGGGACCACTCAGTAGACCCATCTCAGAACGTATCGGAACATATCGGAACCCCAAAGCCTGGAGTGTATGTTCTGACATGTTCTGACTTGCGGGCCAAGCACTTGGCGTGTTCCTAACAAAGGGAAATGATGGGAAATGGATGCAGTAAGATTTGAAACATGAAACAAGCTATCCAAGCTGTCCACTTGTGACCCGTCTTGTAGCATCTTGTAGCTGATTGTAGCTGATTGTAGCGTTTGTCATGAGGAAAGGCGCCATTTTCCGGGGTCAACGCATGGTCAACTGGAGCCCTGTGCTGCAGACTGCAGTGAGTGACTTGGAGGCGCCGCGGCTCGGTTGGAGGTCAGCTGAAATTTCAAGCCTGGTTGATCCTGGTCAGCTCGGTTGATCCTGGTTGATCCTGGTTGATCCTGGTCAGGTGGAATATTCCGATGTCCAAGGCCAGTTGTACTACTTCAAGCAAAACCCTCAGGCTTCCGCAAAAGGATGCACAATTCTTGATGCACGGAAGCTTTGAGGTATGTTGTTGCTGGTGAAGATGGTGAAGCAGAGGAGAATGCACTTTGGAATCCTTGGATTGATCGCCTCCAGCAGCTATACTCGCTATATCTGGCTATACTCATCCAATTTCATTCCCCAAGGCCATCCAAGGCCATCCAAGGTGTCACGTGGTGTCACATGGTGTCACTTCACAGGATGGTTCCAAGACTTCCAAGCGTTCTGCGTCGCAGGAATTCATCCCCGTCGCCACAACTAGACCTGAGACTATCCTGGGCGATTCAGCTGTTTGCGTCCATCCAGAGGTGGGAAGTGGATGGAACTGGATGGAAATGGTGGGAATCATGTCACCACAATGTGGAAAATTCCAGGCTCCCAACATTTCCCAACCACACCTTTTTCAATTTTTTCAACTGGGAAACACTGACTTTGTACACTGACTTTGTACACTCAACACTTGGGGACTTGGGGCGTTTGTTTTTCTTTGTACACTCACTAAAAAAAAGCTGGAAACAGTCTGACTGCAGAGTAGCGATCGCAAGTATGTGCTGACATATTCAGCTAGGTATAGCTAGGTAGCAATGGTAACAGAATATGGGATTGAGATGGATTGAGAATTGAAAGATAGGCATCTACACAACAGTCTGTCAACGGCGAGAAGATTGCAGGATGATCGCTACAAGCACCTCATTGGCCGGGACGTCTTGGTGCCCATTCAGGGTCCGGCACCCATTTCCACGACGGAGATGTGGCTTGGTGAGGACCTTGATGGACCTTGTTTGGCCTGGGCAAGTCACAAGATGTGACCGGATGTCACAAGGCCGACGCATCCCGGTCATTGCCGATGCCTATGTTGATCGCGAGTCTGGCTCTTGAACTCTCTGGAGATGACTTTCGTATACTGCGACGTGGCATCCTGCAGTGCAGCAACCAAGGTTTGGCACTGGGGCGTTGAAAATCACGCCAGCTCACGATTTCAATGACTTCGAGATTGGTCAAAGACACGGCCTTGAAAATCACACGGTGCGGGAGCCACAGGAGAGAGCCATGCATTGAGTTTATTATAGTTTATTAATGTTTATTACTGAACAACTCCAAAGCAGAGACAGTGAGTTGAGGAAAAACTTCGAGAAAGATGAACCATTACCTGATTACCTGCAATGATTTCGTGTGATATGTATTGACATGTGATATCAGATGTGATATCAGATGATATCAGTGTTTTTTAAATGTTGTTTTGTTTTTTCGACAAATCCGGTTACAGAATGTCAATGCAGGTCATTGGACTCGACGGGTCCATGATCAGCTTGGAAGCCTTAGGCGATGTGTTTTGTCGGCATGTCGCATATTTTTATCGTTGCATTATGTTACATTGTGAACTTTATTGAACTTTGATTGAGAAGCCCGAACCACAAGTGGGCTGGAAAAGAAACGGATCTGCTGGGAAGGCTCACCGCAGTACGTCGGCCTTGATCGATCCAAGTGTTCCGACCTCAAGTGGAATTTCTCGACGGAACGCTGACGTTTTTCCTGGTGTGGGGCATAAGTGTGAGTTGTTGGAGGTCGCAAAGTGCTTTGGGCGGACCTTGAGGAAGCTGGCCTGACATTGAAAGTCGAGGACCGGTGGAAACGCCGAGCTGTTCGGCATGTGCCGGAAATATATTATATATTATATTATATATATATGTCAACCGCAAGGACCACATGCAGCGTGTGCCTCTCTCGCAAAGGCATGGATCTCAGTATAACTCAGCCAAACAAATAATTATGTTTGATTTTAGTTTTGATGATTTTTGATGATTTTTGATGAGTTTTGTTGCAGGAGTGGAGAGGTCATTGAACCTATGCTGTCAGACCAGTGGTTTGTGTCCACTGAGGCACTTGACGTTTGAAGTGATTTAGGAGTCTTCAAAGACCTGCATGGTGCAGAATGGATACAACATGTTCAACAGAATGATCAAAATTCCACTGGACGGTCAGGTGATGGCACAAAGAGCTATGGATGCAGTGCAGTTGGGGCCACAGATGCATGGCCCAAGCTCGCGTATGCAGTTGCATCAGCATTTGACCGCCGGATCTGCACTTGAAATCCATGCCACAAAATCCAGTATTTGAGTGTATGCAATATGAATCAATATCATACCCGTCATATGCTAATACATTGTGTTGTATCATTTTTATCCATCAAGCCGCTCAATCCGCAGGTCGGGAGACATCAACATCCAGCCTGACCGCTTCGTCAAGTAGGGCCGACATGTTTTGTAGCACCGGAGGGCAAACAGAGGCCGATGGGCCATGAGTCAGGACTTGGCAAGACTGGTTGAAGGAGAAGCAGCCATGGTGTATTTCCAGGCGCTTGTTCCATCTTTTTCGGAGATTTTCGGAGTGTGTTCTGTGCTGTCAATTGGAGTAATTGAAGGCAACTTTGGTGGGGTCATCGTATTCCTGTGCCAGCATCCCAGGAATTTTGCTGAAGGTTCCGTTCATCTGGCAGTTTGGTCACTGCTAATCTTTTTTCTGAATATTCGGAATTCAATCGATTAGAATTCTACCCATTGTTGATGTGCAGGTTTCCCATGGTTTCCCCACATACGCATTCTTTTCTACGTACCTTATCTGAGGTTTTATCCCACCAACCGACCTGGCAGTGACAAGTACTTTGTGGCTCGCTCGGAAGAGGAGGCCTTGCGAAAGATGCACGTGATATATCCAGATATATCCAGTGTATTCAAATGTGCTTGCGGTGGATGTCCAAAAAATTGCGTTGATTGATAATCTTGTTCCTGCTGTGACAAGCTTTTCGCAGAAGTGTTGCTCAATTGACAAGAGTCGCTTCAGAGGAGCATGTCGGCGGCAAGCTGTCGGCATAAAATTCCGGATACGTGCAATTTGCAAATCTCTGTGATTTGATTGCTCGCTCTTTGCGAGGCCATAAAATATATAAAAGTTGGGGTGGTTTGAGATATCCTCCAACAATCAGACAATCAGACAATCAGATTATCCAGCCTCAAAATGACGCGAGTGCGACGGCTGCTGCTGGGCAGCCTGCCTTTGCTGTATGCAGGCAACACCCGAAACTAATGAGCATGGTGTTGGAAGTTTTGATCAATGTTGTAATGTATGAGTAGGCCAGTAGGCCCCCACTTGATATTGATTATATTCCTGCAAGAGTCTTATAGTCTTAGCAAACTTCTGAAATCTTTTGAACTTGGAATCATTGTATTTCGTACAGTAATTGTATTTCTTTCTGCTATATCTCTGGTGCATTCCGAACTGTGTAAGATTTTCCATCGACTTTCCTGGAACGTGGTCCGAAAAGCAACCTGTGAGTTGCGGCACCGACCGCGAGGCATGGAGAGGCTCTTCATGATTCCATTCCAAGCCAGGCACAGCTAGATGCGACAGAAAATCAGAGCGTTTTTTTCATAAATTCTTTCCAATTCTCTAACATCCCTTTACATCCCTTTCCCACACTCTTCCAGCGGCTCTTTCCAGGCCGCATCATGTTCAGCATCAAGGCTGGTCTCAGCAGATGCTGTGCAGGTTGTGTGACACAGTGCCCTTCTGGCTTGGTGACTCCAAACTAGTTGTCGTTCAAAACATTCAATCGACACATTCAATTGCTGGCGCTATTCCCTTAGCCTTTACTAATTTTACTATACGTACATATACAGAATTAGAATTACAACGAAGTACACAACTCCTTTCACTGAAGCGTTTTTTTCTTGGGCTCCGCAGACGAGCATTTCCCACCTGCAGGTTTCGCAGATGTGGATGAAATGGAATCCAAACCAGAATTTGGATCCATGGCTGCCGGGTGGGGAAGCCAAGACTTGAAGGCACAGCGCTTTTGGGGCAGGGGCAATTTACCAACTATGTTCAGAGTTAAGAGAAATCGGCGTTTTCTCTTACCCACAACAGGAGCTGGAAGTCAGTTTGCCCAACAAGAAACGAGATAAACGAGTAGATTCAGTTTTGGGCTTGCAGGCGAGAATGGCTGGGAAGACAGATTGCTTATGTGCATAGCGCTTGAATCACTGTCCCGTGGCTTTGGTCTTGAGGTTATCAGTAGCTGTAGGAGCTTTGGTATTGGCGCTCCTTGTCGTTATCAGTGTGATTTTTGCCAAAACGGGATGCCCAGTGCCCGGAGCATGGCCCGATGCCCAGTGACACCAAGGATCTTCCTGAGACCATCTCCTGCACAAGCCATTCCGCTGGAGATGCTGAAACGTTTGGAGCAAGAGCAGGTCAGAGCAGAGGCCGCAGAGGCCGCAGAGGCCAAGGGCAGGCGGGGGCCTTTCCCACACAACGAGTGACGTTCACTTCATGTTCAGTTCATGCTCAGTTCATGTTCTATCCATTCTAGGTACTTTATGTATCTTATTTGTATCTTTATGTGAGTGATACGATATTCAGGACATTCAATGTCCAAATTGTCCAATGTCCAGCTCCACCTAGTTCAACATGTTTCGACTTTCGACATGTTTCAATTTTTTCGCTGAAACCTGCACCTGCAGGCCGAACACGGAGGCGCCTCCAGTGCTCGTTCAATCTGATGCCGCCGCGGTGAGCTTGGCCCAGCGACTTCGACAAGGCACACTGAGTTATTCCATGTTATTCCTCATTCATCGTCATTCTATCATTTCGATTCATTTCTTTAGAATAGAGATGACGAATTGCAGCACAAATACAGAAGTATCGTGATATCATGAAGTATCATTGTAAGTTATTATAATATATTTGTATGTATAGTTTTTCAAACCAAACAGAGATGCAGAGTAATTATATGCAGAAACGGACCTGTGAAACAAAGCAGACTTTGTTCCAAGCAGGAAGTCATCAGGATGTGAGTAATCTGATGTCATTTGATGTCATCTGTGGTCAGGCGGTGCCACCTTTTATGGCACTTTCTGGTGCCCTGCCTGCGATGCTCAACGACAACTCTTCGGCCTTCCAGCCTGGCAGAGCGACGCTCGGCAGCATGGCCATGACACGTGTGTGTCAGAATATGAACAAGTTATGATGGTTATGAACTCTGATTGGATCTGATTGGCTTCGGTGCCCTATCTCCTTTTCTGCGTTCCTGTAAAGAAGGAAATGTCGCTGGCCTGCTCGTTTGAACTGCAGCTGTGTGCACCGTTTGATCTCCTAATTAGTCACATTGAGCGGTGCTAAAGAACCCATTCCTCTCCAAACTTTTCCTGCTGTCCTCAATTCTTTCGTTGATCCGCAGCTTGGCTTAGCTGTTGATCTACGTCACGGCTTGGTCTTCAGCATGTCCCTGCCTTGCCCTGTTTGAAGTGATTGGTCAAAATGCTGAAATGATACAGTTTTGTTCTTGTAATTTTTGCATGTCAACTTGTCCCATGTCATGCTTTCTCACCATATGAAGCGCAAAAAGGGTACCATTTCAAAACAAAAAATTGGGTTGGGGACGGCTATTTTGGGGCTGCACCTTAAATTTAGGGACCAGTCGCATAGGTTTTAGCTTTGGTGCAGGTTGCAGGTCATGCCATTTTGTAAGGAAAACCTTAGGGTCATTTTGTAATTCTTTTCTTGGTCTGCTTTTCTGCTTTTTTGCTTCTCTGCTTTTTTGTTTCATGATATCTATTGATATCTAATCTTATGCAACCCAATTTACAGTAATCCAGTGTAATGCAACGTAATGTAGTGCAATGAGAGAACAGCCACTTGGATTCTTGCACTTCTTTTCCTCAAGGCGTCTACATGAAGTCTGCATGAAAACATGACCCAGTCTTGGCGAGGAATTGACAATTCACATCTTAAGATTCCCTTTTTTTCCTCGGAAGTTACCAGATTCAAAGACTGCGTTGTTTGTGCTGTGAAGAACGGATTTGGTGCGACCATTTTCCCAATTCTTAATTCAAAAATTGAAACTAAAAAGGTCGCGCCGCATATTCTTTCAATACACATCTCTCCTTGGCCAACTAGATCTCGCTCCCATTCCCTTTGGCTTCAAGTGGAATAATCTGTGTCAAACCATTTGGGAAAGATAGAAGATAAAGGCTTTGATTCTTTTCATGATCATTGGCATCGTTCCTTGACCCGAGGTTCCCTATGTTGAGTGCGATGCTCGCTGGGGACTTAGGAATCCAGTGGAACACTGCGTCGACATCAATAGTCAATCGTCAACACATTTCATGTGACTCATCCTGTATGACTATATATGACTCATATACTATACTTATGATCTACTATGATTTCATTCATCATGCCTTCCAAAACTTCAGATGCTCGCGCAGCTACTCTTTGTCAGGTAACTCCCAGGGACAGCCTCAGAGGTACCTTGACCAAAGAGCTGACTGACAGCTGAGCGTCCAGCTCCAATTGGAATGGATCAAACTCGCATTATCCAATTACTTCTCCAATTTTTGTTTTTTCAATTACTTCTCCAAATATCTCCAAATTGTTTTTCAGCTGTGTGATGAATTCGATGAAGTAACATGAAGTAACATGGTTCAGTTCTCCACATGGATTCGGCTTCACCGTTTTCAAACATGTTGTAGATGTTCTAGTAAACTTTAAGGAGTTTCGATGAGTTTCGCTTAAATTTCTTTGCACAACCAAATTTTATAGTTTGGTGAGTGTTTGGTGCCTCCGTTTGGTTCTCCTGCTTTTTTTTGACCTTGTGTGGTTTCATTTCCTTTTTCTTTCTTCTGTGTTTCTTCTGTGATGCTTTGATTGCCTTGTTGTGATTTTACTTGTCGCGGTGTCGCGCCCTTCGGTGAAGATCCAGGTGTGCGGAGGCTGGAGTTGATGCCATCCCTTTCTGGACCTTTGCAGACGGAAGCACACATTCGGGTGTGATGAGTGTCTCCGATCCTGGTCAGCAGCAGCAGCACCTTTCATGTTTCGAGATGTTTCGAGTGAACCTTTAATATCTTCATTCAGATCTGTCAAACAGAAGATGGTGACACCCGCTGCGACAAAAGTACCTGTAAGAAGAGTAGTCTTGTTTTCAAACTTGACAAAAACTGTACCAAGATGTACCAAGCATGATTTTGGTCAGACAACCTTGCGACCAAAGCGACATCTTGCGACCATTTGGAAACCTCAGGATTTAGAATCGCGAGTGAACTCATCCCAGCAAGGCAAACGAGCCTTGGCAGTAAAGCACAACAGGTTTGAACACGTCGACTGGATTCATTGAATTCAATTTGTGACTGTGTGATTTCCAGAAAAACACATTTGGACTTCGTAGTGCTTTTTCGAAACTTGTACAGTAAACATGTCAAATGTTTTGTCAAATTTTGAGAACGGAGGCCCGGCAACGAACTCCAACAGTGTGCAGCTGCCCATGCCATCGGACTGCAAAGACTGCAAGATCGGCGAGGGCAAAAAGACTTGACGAAGATTATCGAAGATCGTTGCTCGGGTTTCAAAATTTCAAGACATACATGAGCATCTATGCCGACGAAGCGCTTCAAGTTTGAGCCAATGTTTGACAGTCCGGTTTTATCGGAATTAGAAGTAACCTTTGTGTGACCAAACAAATTGCTCCATTGCTTTTCGATTTTTTTAACATGTGGAGACTGGATGTGAAGACTGGATGTGGTTTGATGTTTGCCAGGGTGGTTTTGTTGCACTAGTCGTGCCCTGCCTCACACGTTTCAAGGAACTGCGATCCGTGCGAACCTGTTCCAGAAAAAGTTATTCGTGAGGACACGAGGGCAGTCCAATGAGGCTGCCAGAGGTGAGAGCAAGTCGCTTTCGCCTGGCTGATCTGGCTGATCTGGCTGCAGAATCGTAGAGTAGGCGAAAATGGTGAAAATGGAAGCGTGGAACGCGCTTGACGACAAGTGACTTGTCAAAGTACTGGTACCCTTGTTCATGAAACTTCACTTGGGAAATGTAAGTTTTGACAGCAACTTGACTGAGCAGAGAAGAAGCGCCGTAGTAATTGCAGGCTCTTGAAGCCGCTCGCAAGGAGCTGGGCGAGGCTGGCCTTTGGCATATTTTGGCAAAGTTTGAGGAAAACCTTCGACATCTTTCAACAAAATCAGGAACAGCAACAGCCACATTTCAATATCTTTCATAGCTTTGCAGAGTCAGTCGCTAGTCGCTCCAGTGCTGACATCTTGTGACATCTTGTGACATCTTGTAGGATGTAGAGCTCAAACAAGACGACGACGTTTTGGACACCTGGTTCTCGTGCCGAGCTGAGCTGAGAGCTGCTGAGAGCTGCTGAGAGCTGACGGCAGTCGACTCAGTCGACTGAGTCGACTCAGGTCGGGTCTTTGGCCCTTTGCCACGGTGGGATGGCCAAACGAAGAGGCCAAGGACTACAAGAAGTACTACCCGGTCAGGGGCCCAGGGGCCCAGGGGCCGATCACGGACCCGAACTCATCTCTTTGTGTGGAATGTTGTGGAGACTGTGGAGACTGTGGAGATTGATGTCCAGTCATGTATTCCTATCCAGATTTGTCCAGATTCGTTCAGCTTTTCACATAGCCAAGGCCATTATGATGGAGACTGGATATGCCGTCCAGTCCTGTTTAGCCCAAGACGATGCTTGATGTGCGCACTGACAGTCTTGGAGATCTTGGAGACGCCAGGACATCCTCTTCTTCTGGGTTGCTCGAATGGTCATGATGGGGCTGACCCTGACTGACAAGGCACAGTATGATACAGTATGCGCAGCACAAGATGTTACAGAAGGACTTCAGATACAAGCAGATTCTCAATTATCTATAATTATCTCAATTCAAAAACAGTTTCTGAATTGATCCTGTGCAGGCTCCCTTCAAGGAGATCTACTTGCATGGTTTGGTGAGAGATGAGAAGGGCCAAAAGATGAGCAAAACCAAGGGCAGAGATCTTAGTTTCAACATGTTTCAACAGTTTTTAGGCAAATTGATCTTTCTTGCTGCGGTCTGTCGTGTTGATTCCAAGAGTATGATGGATGTGTGATGGATATAGCCTGACACATGCCTGATAGAGCTTTGTGAGGCCAATCATGGTCAATCTGCACCTTGCAGCGAGGTAATGTCGTGGACCCGTTGGACTCCATCGCAGATTATGGCACGGACGCATTGAGATATGCACTTCTGACCAGCAGTGCGCGGGGTCTCGGAGAAATTGGCTTCATGTATGTTCATGTATGTTCATGTCAACATATGTCCAACATGTGTTCAGATTGATCAGGGTCTCAGGGTGGGGAAAATACTGAGACGGTACAAAGTGGGAGAGGTGAGCACATTCGAAAGCGGCGCTCCAAGGTGCCTGGAATGGATGTGCCAATCAGCAAGGGCATGCTTGAGAATGCAAAGGCTGCAAACACAGTGTTGATATCAAACCTCATCAAACCTCTCATGCAACATGATCAACATGCCAGTGTTGATATCGTCAAGTCACATTCTCTAACAGTCTATGCTGAGAGGCTTTTGCGAACAAAATCTGGAACGTCGGACGATTCATCATCACAGAGTATGAGAAGACAGCTGGCACCGTTCAGATTGTCGAGTGCTCAGCACAGCCACATGATATATCATCTGCATGATAAATATGTTTTTAACTTGTTTTGAGAATTTTCACAGCTAAATCGGCTAAATCTGAATCAGATCCGTGTGGCATATCTTGTGCGCTGAGTCCTTCGAGAGTGGCATGACATTCTCGGAGGAGGAGATCAAAGCCATGCCTCGTGCTGAGCTTCCACAGATTTCCACAGACTGACATAGGTTCGACGGATTCAGAAATAAGGCAAAAACATCAAGACCTTTGGAAGAAATAAGCAGCCCTGAAGGTCACGAACTTCACAAGCAACAGACATGCGGTGCAAAAAATGGATCATGTGGGAGCTGCAACTTTCATGTCACATCTTGCATGTTTTATATTTTATACATATCTAATCATATCTATGTCATATCCATGTAATGTCATACGTCATCGTGCTACGATAAGTGATGACTGTGATGTGTCTGAGGCCTTGGCTCGAACGTGCCTTGCTCTCAAAGCTCCGAGCTGAGCTGGCTGAGTCGTAGTGGAAAGCTGTGCTTGATTTTGAAGCATCAAAAACACCTGGACGAAATGCAGGTGCCAGGGGCTCTGTGAAAGCGTCACAGCAGCGCTGCTGGAAAATCGCTTTGCGCCACCAACAAAGGACACTTACCCAGTTTTCGATTTTTCATCGATGGACTCCCGATGTGACATTTACAATACATTCAGAATATAGTCAACTCATGAATCGATCTGCGAGGACATCAAAGAGTTTTTGCAGGAAGATGTTGCAGCTTGGTATGCCATCCTGCCATGTTCAGTGACATTTTGTGGCATTTCTACGCGGACCGTTGGCCAGGTTGAAGCTTCCAAAACACGGCTGCAGGAGCATTTGGGCTTCGGACCGAGGTTTTATGATGTTTTATGCACGTCCACCATCTGCTTTGCACTTCAGAATCTTCAGAATTGCTGAGGTGGAAATCCCAACAGTGCAGAGGCAGCGTCCCACTTTTCCATGGCAACAATGGAAGTCTGGCGAAGTGGCCTTGACAGGCAGCGACTTCGCAAAAGGTCTTGCTGTACCTGTTGGAGGCACTTTGTACTCGTATAATGCATGCATGAAAGATTTTAGGTTCAAAGAGATTTAAAGGTTTTTTAAGATCACTGGGGCAGTGACGCGCGTGAAACCTTTATGCGTTGCATCTCCAGGTGTCATTGAAACTGCTCCATCCTTTCATGCCTTTCGTCACAGAGGTGGGCGCAGTATGGCGCAGTGACTTTTCTATACTTTTCTGCCAATGGACGTTCGCTTGAACAATGAAAACATATGAAAACACATGAAAAAAATATAGGTCAAAGAATGTTTGAAGATGTTTGACGCCTCTTGAGGCCGTCTGGCAGCGCTTGCCTCGCAGTGCCTCGTGGGCTCCTTTGACAATTTTCACAACGAGATCTGAAACTTCTGCCATCATCACGCATTGAGATCATTGAGCTTTTCAGGTCGCCTGACTCATTGATGATCAGTCCATGGTCGGTGGCTTAGATGGCAATCCATGGGTGACCAATTCACATCATTGAAAATGGATTAAATGGATGAATATGTCCCACCCCAGAACGTGTCGGGGTGAACGCGGGAGGAGCAAGGGTTCTGAGTCGCAGTTGTGACTCAAGGCCCAAGATGTCGGCTGCCCACGATGCAGAAGCAGAAGGCAGACTCGGATGCCTTGTGCCGAGCCTTGTGCCACCCAATTTCATTCACAAAGAGTCTCGGCATGAACTTCTTGACAATTCTTGACATTTTCATTGCAGCATTGCAGGTTGGTTTGAAAAGTTCTGCGCAGTGACATCTGCTGTGCGCAATGCACGTGCAGAACAAGGCATTCCTCCGAAGGTGGGCATGACGCCATAACTGCCCTTGTTATCACATGTTATCACCATGAATGACAATATACATCAATATACTAATATATTCTATGCTACTGGTATATACTATATTGAATCTAATTGAGTTGAGACAAACTGAAAATCATTATCATTGACCTATCAGATCTGTCATGATTGAGACATATTTAGACTATCTTCAGCTGAAGCTGTCGCTTGGAGATCGGGCGCCAGGAGCGTGTGCCTCTGACGTTTTGGTGTGCAGAAAGCAACTTCCAGGACCTGAGCTGCACAGCTGCACAGCTGCACAGCATGGTGTTTGCATGGTACTTTCGGCGGGTGCAGCTTGCAGATCATCAATGGCTGTAATATCAATAAATAGATTATATATAAATAAATAAGATATATATATATTATATAAGTATAATATATAATATTATATTTATACATAATATGTTATCAATATAATATACTGTTATATGTTGTATTGCTCGTTGCGGGTTGTTGTGGGTCCAGGATGCTTTGAGAGCCGAAAGTCGAGATCTCGGTTCGACAGCGGCGCTGCATGGCGCTGCGCATCGGTGGGGTGAAGCTGCACTGTGAGGCTCTGCATTGGCTTGGCTCGCTCGCGCAGATCCTGAGAAGATCGAGGTTTCAGCTTGGAAAAAGCTTGGCATTTGATACATTTTGTGAAGATCAAAGGATATCCCTTCCGATGACTTCAATCTGCAAGACAAACGAAATCTTCAGCAGTGCCACTTCATGCTACAGTCCTTGGCAACACAAATTTTGAATCCAGCTGGTACTTGCTGCAGCTTTAGCTGTTGGGCATTATTTACACAACAGGCGAAGGCCATGTCCGAGCGCCCCAACGAGACGTTTGGATACTCAGCTTTGGACGGAAAGACAATTTGCCATCATATCCCATCCATCTGGCGATCCCCAAGCACTAGATTCCGAGATTCTATTCCACATATAATATATATATATATATATATTATGTATTATATAATATATATATATATATATATACACAACAGATCATACATAGCTTCGTGAAATTTCGTGAAACTTCAAAACGATCTGCTTGTCAGTTTTGGTCCTTGGACTCAGCCAGTTTCAGCATCGTTTGGCATTCAACAAACCAGGGTCCAGAACGTAGGCAATGTATTACAAATTACAGTCCTGTGAGCCAATGAGCTTTGCAATGGGAAAGACTGTGGAAACAACTCGAAACACTTTCACATTTCTCAATGACTCAATACTTTTCCAAGGCCTTCCGGATGCATTCGCGTGGTGATCTCGGACGAGATTGAGGTGCGCTGACGATGAACTCCGATCAGACACTGAAGAACAACCTTTTTGCACTTACTGCAGGTTGAGACTTTTCTTCATTAGCAGCCACATGTTGCGAACTGGGATAGGTGATAATTTCTTATGGTTTTATGAGATGTTTTATTCAATGCTTAGGTACTCCCAGGTCTTGAAACAAACGCATACATACAGTTACAATCACTTACATACATGCTGGATTCTTGGTGACAAATTCATCTTTGACCAGGTTGACATGCCAGTGCCCGAGAAGGAGATTGACGTGGGCAAGGAGCTCCAACGCCTTGAGAAGCAACTGAACCAGGCGGGTTTTCGTAGTGTTGATATGTGTTGATGATGAGAGTTGGCACGCTGCTTTTGTGGAGGTGTCCGCTTTGCTTGAAAGCACAGAGAAGAAGATCACACCACAGTTCATGGTGCCCCTGCTGCATGTTATTCGCTTTGTGTTTCTTACCTTCGATGCATTTGGGAGAGACTCTGATGCTGAAGAAAACTTAGAAGACCGAATCGCCACCAAAAGATGTCACAGAGTACCATCTTATTCCAGCATTGGTAGGAGCGTGCCAATCCGACAGCGAAGGACGAGGGGGCGGTTTTTGGAGCTGCTTGTTTTGCCTTCCTGTGGCTGCAAGTTTGATGCTGCAATCCAGGAGAAGATCTTGCAAAAACGAGATGAACTGGCACAACAAAAGGCTGGCTCGCTACTAGTAGCCTATTTGATCTGACATGTGATATGTTGCATAGCATGAATGCAGCGCAGAAATGTACGGAAGTCATTTGGAAGTCAATCGTGCAGGTAACCATATCAGCTCAGCTGGAGGAGCTAAGCGTATCCTGGCTTTTGACGGTTTTGACATGCAGTGTAGGCAGAATTTTTGAGCGGATTTGCCGCCCACCTTTCCAAAGAAACAGGTGCATCTGGAACTATCTTGTTTCAAGGGGCTCTTTTTCTTTTAGTGTGCGTCCCCAACAACCGCACACAAACCCAAGATATATTGTAAAGCTTCCCCACAAGAGCTGTTCTTGCTGTTGTTGTTGCTGCACTGTTGCTGCTCTTGTTGTCGTCTCATTGCTGTTGTTGGGTGCCTGGTTTTTAAAGCATGTTGTTGCATGTTGTTGCAGTATCTCAAACATACCACTGCCTTTTAACCATTGTAAAAAAGCGTTTTTGCGCACAAAAAGCTGTCCCGAAAAACATCATAGACTGTCAAAGTGGTGTTGTTTTTTCAATTGTTGCAGGCCTTCGGAAGAGAATCACCGTAAATACTGATGTTTCTGGAGCCTCGGAAGCCAAAAACGACGGTATTTACGCGGATTTTTGCCCTTGGTATCAAATAGATTCAAATAGATTCAAATAGGATGTTCTGTGGGTGCGGGGGTTGAGTATGGTTGACTTTTTAGGTTTTTTTTTAAACGATTTTGAAGTGCAAATCGAGCTCTCGCTACAGTCCTGTGCGCTTCAGAAACTTTACTTCGGCGACCCCAGGAGCCACGTTACCTCAAAAAGCACATGGTTTCGTGCCCGGGAGTGTTTTCACCTTGAATTCACACGCTTCCAAATTTCGAGCTTTTACGCTTCCCAACTACTTGATGATGGGTGGTTGACCTGATGATGCAGTTGACATGATGATGTGGCTGACATGATGGTGGAAATTCCAGCCATGACATTCGTCCGCGACTTAGAAGTTTTCTGACTAAACTTCCTTTGGCAGACCACAAACCAACGAACGAACGAACGAATGAACGAACATACGAACATACGACGCAGCCAGCCGACCGACCAAGCAACCAGCCAACAGACCAACAGACCAACCAACCGACCCACCGACCAACTAACCGACAAACCAAACGACCAACCAACCGATCAACCAACCAACCAGCCAACCAACCAATCAAAAAAACAGACAAGCAGACAGATGAACGAACAAACGCGCCAACAAACAAATGTACTGAAAGAAAGAAAGATAGATAGATGGATGGATGGATGGATAGATAGACAGACAGATAGATAATGAATGATAATGATAGACAGGTAGATAGGTAGATAGATAGGTAGATAGGAAGATAGGTAGATAGGTAGATAGGTAGGTAGATCGATACAACTCTTCCAGAAGTAGAGTGGACTGAGCTGCCTTTGGCCCAAGTGCAAAGCTGTGAACGTGTATTTTTCTGGCTGGTTGGAATGAAAGGTTTTACTCCAATTCGTAATCGCTGGGTGGACAGGATAACCATTTTCTTGAGAGTCCACGAGCTTGATACACATTGCGCCAACCATAGATTTGGTTGCAGGAAACAAGGTGCCCCTATATCCTTATATCATAACCCTGGCAATAGGATTTGGTACAACCTCACCCGTTTGCATTGCAAGAAATTTGAGGCTGCGCCAATAGGGGTTTGATTTGGTCACGCGACGCAGAACACCAACATTGTATATCCATGCCAATAGGATTTGCTGCGACAACTTTGTTTGTATTGATTTGTGCCTTTCAAAATCATCGCTGTGCGCAATGCTTCGGTTACTTTTAGCTAAATCTCATATTGCAGATGAAACAGGCTGTGCCATGGTGTTTCTTCTTCCCTGATGTGTGACTTTCCACTACCTGATGTGACTTTTCTGTATCGCAGCTGTGACATGGGGATGTTGTGACATGTTGTGACTTTTCCCCGCCTGACGTGACTTAAATATGGTGCTTGTAGCGTATGGTTTTGTTTTTTTTTGAGGCAAAAATACCTGCCCGCCGTGTGCTCAGACGAATTGTATCCACTTTTAAGTATCCAACAAAGGCGAAAACGTGAAACTGGAAGATGAACAAACATCCACATGAATCAACAAGGATCGTCAACAATTAATAGAAACGGGTTCGTTTGCATCGGGCTCTGTCATATTTGTTGAGTCTGTTGAAACTGTCGAGTCTGTCCAGTCGCTTGAGGTCGTGATGTCGTGGCAGCTGCTTTAGCTTTGCTCTTTGCAGCACCCCAAGCGCGCGCTGATGTTGGAGAAGGCGTGGTCAGAATTTGTGCACTGAATCCATGACATTTGACGACGACAGGTGACATGCTTCCTCCGGGTGCCAAACAAGAAGATCGAATCCGGAAAGGTCTTGAGGCTTGCAACATTTTGCAACAACTCTCAGCCCCACTGTGTGGTCAAGGATGTTGTTCAGTTATTTTTTTGTCATTTTTTGACGATTTTGACGTTATTACGAGGCTTGGAACAAATTGCCTGAGAAACTGACATCTGAAGACAAAGACAAGGACGCTGAAACGCTCATGCAAGATCCGAGGGTTTAGCAGACGCAAACTTCGAACGAAGGTTTCTCGCCAGGAGAAAATTCCATGAGATTTCGTTGCTTTCATGACGCAGGAGTGGGATGACGCCATTGGTTTTCTCAGGCCGGCGGTCCCAATAAGACAAACATTCAATATCCATTCCAAATATTTCCAAATATCCATCAATATCCATCAATATCCATTCCAAATCATTCTGAAGTTTCTGGTCGGATTATGGCATGCCCTGAGGCGAATCTACGGGCTCAATGAAGATATGAAGTATCTTACTCGAGGACACTGCAACGGCGTGAATTGGTCCACAGGTGATTTGCAAACATATTGCAACCTGTCGAAACAAGAAACTAGACATCACGTTGAGGGGTTGACCAGAGCTTGGACTCACCAGCCTTGGATCTTCGAAGGACTCAAAGGAGCAAAGAAACAGGAGGCCTGGCGACCAGCTGCCTTGGCGTTGCTGAACTTTGACTCATCTTTGATTCGGCAAATATCGTATATCGTGACCAGTGACAAGTGTTTTTGAAAAGTCGGAGTGTCCCAACACCAAGTTGACTTTCAGGAGGTGAAACCTGGTTTCCATTCTTTACTTCTTCACCATGGAACATCTAAGCATCCGTGTTTTTTTTTTTTTTTCCGGAGGCGCAAGATCTGATTGAGAACTTTCGGAAAAAGGTGAAATCTTCGGACAAACCGGTGAAGGCCAAGGCACGCTCAGTGAGTGCTAGCCCTGGCAGTGTTCGAATTCTTCGAATGCCAAAGTCTGGTAGGACTACGAAACTTTTATGGCGCTGCACAAGGAAATTGCTGCGTATCTCGCGCAGTATGGCACCCAGACAGCAGCGATTCGTGAGGATGGTCCTCAACCCAGCCAAGATAGCTTGTTTCTGATGTTTCTTGTTTCATTTATATGATAATACATAATATATACATAATATATACAAATAATATATACATAATATTACATGATATATACATATTATATAAATCTCTTCAATCATCTCCATTGTTTGAAGTCTTTGGAGAGGTTTGGACCGTCACCGCGAAATGGTGACGTGATACACCGAGGTTTCAGACTTATCTTCTGGATGCAACAGAGGCTGAGGGCTCAGGTCCGTGAACAAGGCTTTGTTTGGTCAGTTTGGTCTCTGACAATTCGTGTCTCTGAACAACTGCAAGAAAAGAAATGAAAAGAATATCAGAATTATCAGAACCTGATGGAAAGTCACATGATTTCTGGAGTCCTCAGGATTTGGAGGCGGGGGAATTTGAGGACATCTCGTGAGCGAAACTTTCAGATGGCATTGCCATTTCCCACATAGATTTTGAAAATGGGCACCGCCCCTTAGTAACTTAGCGGACTTTTTCGGCAACATTTTTCGGTCGCAAGAGATCCAGGATACTCAACAGACTCAACTTCGTTCAGGTTTCCACGCGTTTCCACATGTTTCCAAGCAATACTATGAAATCCTGACGAAGTGACGAGCGCAAAATATACGGATACACTCAGATACATACCATGTCTGTCATTGTCGATATCCTGATGTATCCTGTATTTCATGGACCTTCGTGAAATCGATTGGATTGCCAACTTCCCGCGCTGGATTTCAAGGATACGAGATAGTTTTAGCAAAGGTTCCAGCGCTTGACGACATTCAAGGACTATTTCTGTACAGTTTTCTGCAATCAAAAAAGGGCGACATAAACACAATCGGTCAATTGGTCACTCACGGATGATGTTGCATGCTTCCCAACAGATTCTGACCCTGCGAAGAAGTGGACGAAGTGGAGAGATCTGGCGCAACAGCATGGTGACAGCATTGTGGCTTAAAGCCGTGGATGAGCCAATTACCTCAGCGCTGCATATAAGACCCACATTCACACATTCCTCCTTGAAGATCAGCTTATTGAGATTTGTTTCTTCAAACAACTTGAATGAATGAGTACCAGTAGAATAGAATCGATTCAGTGCTTCCAGCCTTCCAGCCAACACAACACATGCTAGGCTGCTCGCCCGTGTCTTCCAATAATCACGCTTCAACTTCATCCACGATTTCTTTGGAGATCTTTCAGCAATACACAACGAACAGCACGCCTTGGTTTTGCACAATACAAAGCGTGCTACCCACTGGGATGGGGTGATGCTGGACGACGGACACCATCACCAGCAACCTCCTCCACCACCTCAAAGTCTCTCGGCGGCTGTGCCACCCGACAGTGATGTGTGCAATGTCCGATTTTCACAATATTAATATAGAATAATATAGATCTATCATTGATCTATTACGGCGATCGGCCTACCCCAGCTCAAACAGCAGCTATCAAACATGTTCAGGTCCTCAGAACATCTCGGAACTGTAGGTGATGTGCCCACTTTGACTCGCGCTGGCAGCTCATGTTTGACCTTGCGATGGCGGGTGTGCTACTGAGAGCTGACGCTTGGAAACAGCTGCATGGCATGAGGTCAGTGTTTGACATTTGACCCATTTTGAGGTGCCTGCTGGGACAAAACCGGAAGATGTCAAAGCAGAATGGCGGCCGTCAGGATGGATCATGTCTGGTGCATGGAGGCGTGTGCTGCGACGTAGGAGTGCCATTTTGGGGGAACTATGGGGAACCCGATAACTCGATCTCGATATCACTAACCGCTAACCATGACGGTCCATTACATTGGTCCTGTTTTCAGAATTCTGGATTTTTTGTCACAATGCAAAAAGTGCAGATAGATGGTTGTAGTGTACCATTCCCCATGACAGCAATTCAGCTGATGTTGATGCGGTCAATTCGAGGCAACTCACTGTTGCAGCCGACGACATTTGCATTCAGCCCTGGCATTCGAGTTCCTCCTCTTCACTCTCTGAAGAAGACGCTCTTCTGCAGAAAATGCAAAATGGATCAAAATGGTATCAAAATGGTTCGCGTATGTCAACTAACAAATAGTGCAGCAGTGCGTCACGATTTTAATTGCGCGCAGTTTTTGCCTGACTACAAGGTTTGAAGTTCAACTCGATGTAAATTGATGTATATCACGTCATATCACATCTCTCCACTTGACTTGGAACATTCAGTTGCAGTGCATAACCTAGCGATGACGCGATGTATGAACGACATCACGATATATCTCGATAAGATACTGTATGATACTGTATATTTAGCATAATTCATATGTCATAATTATCGTAAGTGATAAGTGGAGACTCACCTGTTGATTTTCCAGATCATCGTTCCGCAACGTTCCGCTGCAGGCAGAGGAGCTTCCGCCGCATTCTCTCACCGTGACCATGCGGGGCTTGGATCCTCTCTCTGCCTACGATGCAACTTGTTGAATGTATGGAGGGAAGAGTATGACGAGGTATCTATGTCAAGTGAAATTGAGAAAGATGAGAAAGGTCAGTGGTGGAAGATGAGATAACTGAGATAACGCAGTGAACACTCAGAATGGATGATCTCATTTGAACAGCTGCAGAATGATGCAGCTGCTTGATGTGAACAGCTGCAATTCTGTAGAACTGAGGTTCGCTTGGACGTGGTTGGCTTCAAGAAGAGCACACCGAGAAGGCATTTTCACATGCCATCGATTCATTTTTGCTGCTTTCGTTCCAGAGGGATCATCCTTTAATCACTTTGCTGCTGGTAGGTGCCAGACCTTGGCGGTGGCTCCGCCCTTGCAAGCTGCGCCGCGCTTGCAGTGTGCAAGGCAAGACATGGCAAGGGCAAAACACGGCACGAGTAGCTGTTGATTATGTTGATTGATGGCTGCCGGATCAGGTGAAAGTGGATCTGGATCATGTATATTGTGATGGAAATCTGCTTAGCAAGCTTTTACTTTCAAAATAGACATACTTTCTTCCCGAATCCCGCAGTTTTCAAGACAGGTATGACCGGCTGCTGTTGAAATGGGCCAGTCCCAGCACCCAACTGGAGGAGGTGGCCAACATTTGGATACATTTGGTCTGTATGGACTGCTGCAAAGGTGTGTCACACGGTGTGTCACACGGTGTGTCACACGGTGTGTCACACGGTGTGTCACACGGTGTGTCCTTAAAGAAATGCCTTGGTACAGTGCTGAGATGTGCTGAGTCTTGCTCAGTTGTGAGTTTGTAACATTTGTAACGTTTGTAACACCAGGTCACGAGCTACATCGTGCGCTTCTTTGACACAGAGCCTCGTTGGCCGGTGAGGCATGAGATTGAGGCCAGGCATTGGTGTTAGCAACGCAGTGGAAGAGTGGAAGATGACGAACTCTTTGGAGTGAAAATGATGATTTTGTGATTGGAGTGAAACTAGTGGCATCAATGCAATGAGTTTGTGTCTTGATCGATCTTTCGCATAGGTGAAAATAGCATCTCGCTGGATGCCACCAACGCAGCAAACTGCCAAGTTTCTTGAAGGCGATGGGAGACGTTTGAGACAGAGCTGGCCCAAAGGTATCCAGGTATCCCCTCTTGGGTCATTTGGAGACAGGATAGTGCCGGTCAACATCCAATGCTCACCGCCACCTGAAAGGGTAAACTCTCACCATTCACCGTGTTTTGATGGGCATTGATGGCTCCTTGAGTCCGATGACGGAAGTCAGTTCTCACCACGGAAGTCTAACTAATTTTGTAGCCACTGAGCAGCCGCTGGACTGACATTTCTGGTCAGGCAGTGTTGCAATGTTGCACGTCAGTGCCATCGAAGACCGTCCCGAAGATGACATGGATCTCGTGAGTGGCTTGGAAGCATTTCTTGATATTTCTTGGACACGCTCAAACAGGTGCCGTTTCAGTCTCTATTTCCTGCTGTGCGCTAAATTCTTCAGCAAATGTCAGATGTGTTCGATGATGTTCAATGCGGCAAGGAAATTTCAATTGCGAGGATTGTCAAGAGGCTGGACTTCATCTGAGTTTTCCTATGTTTTCCTACTGTACTACATTGTGCTAAACATTGCCAAACTTTTTGCCCCCAAATATCAATCATGTCACGATCAACATCCTTCGACGCCAAGAGTTTCGCACGGAGGTGCACTTTTGGCTCACGGGCCTGGCAGCATCGCGGATGTACTACGTACAGGTCGCTGCAAAAACGGCCTGTGGTCAAGGACAGCGACAACAATGGACAGCCAGTCATGGCAAGGCTTTGTGGAAATTTAGGTGGAATTTGCGAACCAGAACTTAGTCAAATTTCTTCCGCTGTTCAGGAGTGAAATGTGAATATCTCTGGATAAGATCTAAATATAGTTGTGATATGTTGTGATTCATTGAAGCAGAATTGATTCATGGCTGGCTCTGACTGACGTGGCGACCAGGAGAGTGGTCTCCAAAGAGCCAGCCCCTTTTCACTTGGCGCAAAGCACCAAAGGCCTTGACTGTTTTTAGTGTGGCCTGTGGCCTCGGTCTTGACATGTTTTGATTGCACAGGTGTCACAGCATGGTCAGAAAACCAAGATTTTCATCACGGGAGGTAGCTCCGCCCAAACTCTTATTCCCCTCGCATGGGTCACTGGTTTTCGGCTTGGCGTCTCTTAGCTGCAGATCATCTTCAAAGCTGAGACCATTGCATTGCCTTTGGACGATCTGAGGTTTGAAACCCTTGAGGAACCAAGCAAAGGGCAAGATGAGGAGGTCGAACACTTTGAACTGCAGCTGCTTGGCGTTGTACAATGTTGTACATGTTTTATCATGTTTTATCATGTTTTACATTGTTTTACTTCACTTCCAACCGGAGAGTAGTCGAGTGGCCCAAACCTCCAGCCGTGATGTTGATCCAAATGATCCAAGGCTGCAATCTTCTCATCGAGCAGAAAATCAAACCTTAGAGGCAGACGTGAAGGATTTTTTGATCATTTTTGCCGGGACGGGTTGGTTAAACCAAAGTCAAGTTCCAGAGAAAAACAACTGTAACTGGGCGACTACTTAGCCCATTCTTGGTCCAATGCTTGTGACATCCTGCTCGAACAAGCTCAATCAAGATTGATCATATCGAATGCACAGATTCCTATCAAAAATGATATTTATTTGCAACAACTGGTTTGATCTGGTTTGGCTGCTTGGCTTCTTTCGTTTTCATAAGAACGCGTCCAGCTTTGCCAGTTCTCCTGCAGCGATGCTGCAGCGCTGGCCACTACGCTGCGACCCCATCTTCAACTGGATGATGAGGAGTTTCCATCACACGTTTCTTGGTTTGTCCTGGATGATACCTGTGATGGTCTGTTGTGACTGTTCTGAAACGGTCACTATGACATGATCTTTGGTGACACCGGCCAGCTGAACCAGTAGAGATTGAGCACAACTGGTTTGGGATCAATGTAAACCACTGAGCCGTTTTGGACCAGTCTTGGACTTTCTCAATTCTCACCCGATCATGCTACAACATGTTACAACCATTAACAGAATGTGGGTATGTTGCCTATGTATGCCTATGTTGCCTGAGGTGGTGATCGCCAGTGGTTTGAGCAGCAGAAGTGCATATTCCTGTACAGCTTCGGCCATCACACACGCTGGACGTGGCGAGCGCTCGCAGATCACGAAAGCTGAGACGCTGGCAGTTCCTCCTGCGGTGGACCATGTGACTGTGACCAGACGGCAGATGGCAGATGCTTCCCGCAAGCGTCAAGAGATGAACGACTCCCACATATACCACTACTAGATTGATATACCATGATACAATGATATACCATGAAGTATCCATTAATTATCCATGCCTATCCATGAATCGAAGCCGAGGTGTCCAGTAGTCTCATATTGTCTGTCAGTTGTCAGAAAGTCAAAGCAGAACACTTTAAAACTCTCGGCTCTGAGGTGGAGAACACGGATCACAATAGTGCCACGATCTCTTGGAAACTTTCTGAACGTTTGGAGCACAGATTGCAGACTTCATGATTCACGTCCAGCATTTTTTAGTCAAGATGATTTACAATGATGTGCAGATGGTACAGCACTGCAGTACTTCGTTGTGAACAACATGCAAATCCCAACCAGTTTGCTTCAGAACTTCAGACCTTTTTTCCCCGAACGCTTTTCACTGTGCGTCAAGGCACAGATCGGCAAGAGCTCATGCAAATCTGTTCGCCAGATTCCACTGAGTTTGAAGAATGCCAACTGAAAGGCAGAGTTCTTACTGAATCTTATACCGATGATTCCCGATGATTCCCGATCAACGCTCTGTTTGGATCATGTCAGCTGTGACAGGCTTTCGAATTCGCATTTGCTACGAGCCAGAGCTGGAAACTACAGGCGTCCAAGATTTGTTGCATCTGAAGATGTCATGGTGAGGTGACCCTGAATATGTCTGCAATGTGGAGTGCACCACAGAAACTGAGGAAGTGGCATTCGTGCACAGCCCCAATGGACTGAAATTCTGGGCGTGCGTGCTTCTGCCACGGCTTCTGACAAGCCAGGTACAAACGCGTCAAATGTGGTGTGTTCAGCAATCGAATGCTTCAGTCTTTGACACTCTTCATGAAGGCAATGCATGCTGTAATTGTGAACACGTTCTCATCCATTTAACACCACTGACACATACCGTTATTGGAACTTTTCCTTGACAAGTGAGTTTAATAATTAATACGCTTTATTTTATCATTGTTCTGCCGAAAATAATCTTTGGGACCTAAGCGATCAGACAAAGATTAGTGCTTTCCACAAAATGACTTCCCTCCCGAAAAGTTTCTCCCTGGGCAGGTTTCTACACGCTGAAGGTCCGCGAGCTTCGGCACAGCAGTGTTTGTTTGGTGCAGGTGGCAGCAGTTGCTGTTGGCCCAGGAGCTGGAGAAGTCACGTGCGAATTGACACGAACACCGAACCGAATAGTTGAGACACATCATGACACAGAACCCACAAGCCGAGCTCCTCATCACAGCGATGAATAACATGGAATACCCTATTGTCACTATCGTCGCTAATCACCTGCAGCTTCTTGTAATATGCATTGTTTTTTTTTCATACGCAGTACGACACAGCGCCTTTGCTCTCAGCAGCATGGATACCGCCCTGCATGAATCATTGATCAGTGATCAGTCCGTTTTTTTGTCCGCAGAAATGGTTATCCCCTTCCTAATCTTCCTACACACCTGGAAGAAATCTGGGGTCCTCTGTGAGTCCTTACCTCCTTCGCCCTCAGCTCTTCATCACTTTGCTCGCACAGGAGAGGGTGACTGGTCGGATTCAGCGCAAATTTGTACAGAAGCGCTTGCTCCCGAAGTCAGAGGCGAGTAACAAAGAGTTAGTCAGAAGCACTTTGGTGATATTCTATGATATTCTTCAGTCTTTTCCTCAACCTGTTACACCACGAAAGCATGCCAAAGCACTGTACGCTGAGTTCGTGATCTGTTTTTAATGATTCCCCAACATCCCCTCCAGTGGCCGCCAGGGCAGTTGGACATAGAGATGAGTTTTAGACAAAGCGCGAAATTAAAGTGGGTGACACCCAAAGACATTTCAGGCGCTGGTCCCGCTGGTTTGACCTTTCCAAACTCATAGTTGATGAGTAGTTTATCGGAGGGTCTTGACAAATTCGCTTGATGGTTGCTATGGTGCTTTGTCTGGAGTGAATGCATTGCATCATGTACGGCCACAGATCACATCTACAACCTGCATTGAAACTTCGTTGAAGCTGCGTCCATGCTCTGCTTCAGGTGCCCCAGTGCAGGCCTACAGAGTGTATCTCGGACGCGCTCGTGACCGCGGCCGCTCTCCCGTCCGAGAGTTTGAACTACCACTGCACCATGGCAGAATTGAAGGTCACTGCGATTAAAGACAAGAAGAATATAGAATAATCACCGATGCTCAAGATGCATGGTCATCAATCATATCATATCATATAATCATATAATCATATTATATAACATTATATTATTATATTGTATAATTATAATCTATATATATATATATTAATCTACAATATCAATTAATATCACATTAATCTATAGTAATCCTTGCTTTTTAAAGACCTACTGCGGTTTGGCATTGTGCGACAGTTAGCACAGCAACTCAGAGGCAAGCACAAGGCTGCAGCTCACCAGCACGTGGTTCAGCAGAGGCGGATTTGAGAATGAAAACCGAATGACGTGGAGAAACTTTTTTCACTTGTTATACTTCAAAGCCACGCCTGTACATGTGATGTGCAGATTGGTTGAACCTGGCAGGCAGACGAGCATGGACCCTTGTCTGAAGTCGTGAGTTCCGCTAGCGGATAATATTTCATGTTCTGGGCTTTGATTCAAACCAAGCTTGATGATTATGCCTGATGATGAGTGTTTTGACTGTTCCATTTTTTCGAGTGCGGTGTGATGTTCATTTTTTGTAAGTATATCATATATCCGGATTCCGTGAATATCCGTGAATGGTTGCTACGGATTGCCGCGTTTGGTGCTCCACGTGCAAGCCACTGCAGGAAGCATTTGGATTTCCCAAGACCCATTGATCACTTCAATGGAGCTACGATGTTTGGATCCTGACACCAGCTACACAGTCCAGGTGCGAAAGTGATCACAGGATATCACAGGTATCACAAAATGTGGAAATCAGGATCGAAATCAGGATCGACTCTGACACTTCGGTCTTTCAAGCTGAGAACATCCTGGAACATCCTAGCAAAATGATTGACCATGCACTAGAATTGCACCGATATGTATACACTAATTAAATCTAATTAATATCTATAGTTTCTAGATGAACATGTTTGAAAATGCATCTAGGATTGTAGTTTGGGCGATGAATTTGGCCAGGTGGCAGCACTGACTTCTCGTGGCCTTGGGGAGAGAAGCGATCCAGGCAGTTTTACCACTCGATCAGTGGCACCTTCTATGGGAGCGTCTTGGCATATCGAGTCATCCAATATCATCCAATATTGGCACAGGCACCAACTGCCAACTGCATGGGTGCATAACCATGCATAACCAACCAAAAACTTTTTCTCATGCATTTTTTCTTTGTCTACTAACTAGCCCGAAAGACGTTGTTTCAGCTTGGAGCTTCTGATCGATCATTCAAATAGTTGGATACCGAAAGACATGGGGTGCATGTCATCCACTGGATAATCCCTAAGAGGTTCTAGTCCAACAGACTTCAAGCAAACCAAGAAGCCATCAGCAACTGGCAGACGTTTAAAACTTCAAACATACTTAATGGACCTCGGTGAGCCCAGAGTATTGAAAGATGAGTTCAATGAAAGCCAGTGTGCAGACAGTGCAGACAGTGCAGACAGGTTTCTTTTTGGTCCAGCTTGGCTGTGCAGATGTTCTGGCCATTTCTGGCATACCTCCAGTTGATCCCAAGGTCATTCTTCCCCGCGTGGTGAACTCGTATCACGATCACCTGGTCCTGGAATGTTCTGGCATCAGCCTCAACAAATAAGAGGTATGACACGCTGTTTGGCTGTCCCCAAGAGAAATTGGTTGCTGTGAAACATCTCATGACTCTTGTCTCATGTCATAGCAGACTGCATTTGGATTCATTTGGACATATTTGAACTAGCAGTCTTTAGTTAATACATTTTTCAAACATTTTTGGATAATTTTGGATATATTTCAGGAACTCAGTTGACGTTGCGGCATTCACATCAACCGTTCGACAGAGCTCCGTGTGACTCCAGTGACTCCAGTGACTCGGTTCCGATTCCAAGGTCCGGTGCCTGACTGGTCGCGAACAGAAAGCAGCGACGTCTTGGGCTTCAGCGCGAGATATTTTGAATGCTGCTCGGCGGGCTCGAGAGCTCCTCATAACATAATTATATCAATTTTATATCTTTGAGATTATCTTTGGTTATGAGTTCCTGAATGTTCCTGAGTAGTTTATGAAACAACATGAGTATCATGAGTTCATGAAGTCAAGGACTTTGAAATACTTTGAATTGAAGGAGACAGCACTTTTTCTATGATCATCGGCATCGGCACGCAAGGTTCGCGCTATGGATACGGAACCAATGGTGCATGGATTACCGTGGAGCTTGGGCTTAATCAGACCTTGACACATTTCACACATTTTAAGCAGGCTTTGGATTTGGCTGTTTACATCATGTCACTGAATGATCCACTGAATGATCCACTGATTATTCAATCACCTCCACAATAAGAGTGATGAATAATCAACTGTATACATGAGCAACTCATCAGTATAGTCGTATACATCACATCGCACTTCGTGCATCGCGCACGTCTCGTGCAGCTCGTGAGGAGAATGTGGAGCTGGAGGAGACCGACAGCGACGTGATCCGCTTTACTCTCAAAGCCTTACATCCTGAGCGACAGCCTCTTGGCGTTCTTGGCCACGCGACGGAGTGAAACCTTGGAACTCTTCATATGGACTTTAAAAGAAAAGATATTGGGCACATAGTATGTTCATCTATGTTCATCTATGTCTATCTTCATCTATCTTCAATCTTGGACATTGATGCTGTATTTTCAGAATGGCAAGATAGCTTGAGGTACGTCGTGCAAGTGGCAGCGGTTACAGCAGCAGGAAGGGGGCCATGGTCGGAGCAGCCACTTAGCCGCATCGCTGCGTTCATTTTCCTGGGATTAACCTCAGGTTATGATCAATATCAGTTATGTACTTGGTGAGTCTTTGTGAACCATTGAAAGCTGAAGAGCATCTCAAGTGCTTACTTTGATATCTTTGATATTTTTTTTGTACTTTGATGTAATTGGATGACCCTCGAGATGGTAGTTGAAGATGTTAAAGGGATGCTAGAAGTAGTCCTGTAGTCACCGTAGTCAGCCGTAGTCCTCTTGTTGCTTCAAGAAGCTGAGCGCACGACTGTTGTTCGGAAGATTCAGGAGCGCACGGCTCAGCACGTGGCGCGTGGCGCCGCGATTGGCCCCGCCCATTGCCCTCATGCACACCCATGATACGCAGCTTGGTCAATTAGGTCCCCATTTGGATTTTCTATGATTTTCGCCATTTCCCGTTCCATTTTCCGAACATATCGTGGTTTTTCGTTTTTTCAGATTGGCCATGCCATCGCATGGTTTTTTGTGGGCGTGACGAGGCTTGTACTTGGTTGGGATCGTGAAGCCTGGAGCCCGGTGAACTGCACATCTGCACATGGACGGGAGAACATGGGACCTATGGGACCTATGGGACCTATGGGACCTATGGGACCTATGGGACCTATGGGACCTATGGGACCTATGGGACCTATGGGACCTATGGGACCTATGGGACCTATGGGACCTATGGGA
>Ga0126342_10000697_pt1 | contig 39996 bp, 30 predicted proteins | sample Cyp1metagenome_FD_92528 | JGI IMG/M metagenome (GOLD analysis project Ga0126342, IMG submission 92528) | Coral microbial communities from Lord Howe Island, Old Settlement Bay, Australia - Cyphastrea 1 metagenome | ecosystem: Host-associated > Invertebrates > Cnidaria > Coral ...
GAAGCAGGAAAAGCAGAAAAGCAGAGAAGCAGGAAAAGCAGGAAAAGCAGAGAAGCAAAGAAACAGGAAAAACAGAAAAGCAAAAAAGCAGAAAAGCAGAGAAGCAGGAGAAGCAGAAAAGCAGAAAAGGCGAGAAGCAGGAGAAGCAGAAAAGCAGAAAAGCAAAAACGCAGAAAAGCAGAGAAGCAGGAAAAGCAGAGAAGCAGGAAAAGCAGGAAAAGCAGAGAAGCAGGAATCCAAAAATAATTCCTAAACCTGATCAAAAAAAAATCCTAAAATAATTAGCCCTCCTATGTTAAATAACCAGAGGGTACCTTCTCAATTCCCGTCCGGAACCTTCAGGTGCAGGGCTTGTAATCGCAAAAATGTCCGTGTTCACCATCCTGAAAAATGATCAAAATATCTCCGACTCTGAGGAACTCTGGGTTGATGGTGGTTGAATGTGGCCCATGAATATTTCATGTGCCCTGAGAAAAAAACATCAAAACAAAACAACTAGCGAGTCATTGGGTGAGGTCACTCTAATTTGCTTAATACTTAATGCTCACAGAGGCAACAAGAAAATGCAAAGAACAACCTTAACAAAAGAGATGTTGCCATCAAAAGTGCCAAATATATTTGCCGCAACCATGACGGTAGATTCACCAAGCATATAAATGTCAAAGTTGGCAATTGGATCCACGGACCAAATGAAACCAGACCGCAGGGACATCACCCCCAAAACGAAGGCCTTGATTCCAACGTAGCCAGTTGGAGATATTCACTTCCTCCATACTCATGGATATACTCTTTGCAAACTATCTCCATGTATCCCCATTCCTTTACACGGAATTTCATATGCATGACCAAAACGATCACAGTCCTATTGGGGTCTATATCAGATACCACGATTTCCAACAGTGGCAACTTTATCAAACATGGGGGGTTACACCTTCGTTCACGACCCTAAATTCAAACCTTGGGATGGACGCTGGATCATCTGTTGTTCAAATCCGACAACATAGATCCAAACAATCGTTGTTGAATATTGACTATGCTGACTATGCCGACTATGTGAGTCTTGAGTTTTGAATCCCGTGTTATTCTGACTTTGGGCATGCCTTTTGGCCGGGCCCGGTACAGCAATGATGTGGCCGTTTCCAGATCATATTAGGCAATCTCTCTGGCGATGCCTGTTTTGCCACACAAAAATGGTGGCTTCGTGGCTTCGTTCGTTCCATGTTTGTTGAGATTTGCTCTTGGTGGCCTTCTAACTTCGAAGAAATGACCAAACTTCAATTGACATTCAACGAAATCTTCTTGTGGCAAGAGCGTGCGGCGATTCGCATTTCCCAAAGTTGCGTCAAACCTGCATTGTCTGATGTTTGTCCCATTGTGTTCCAATTTAAGGTTATATGTTGTACCAATTTAATTCTACACATAACCCCTTTCCTGACATTGTTACGTACCATCAGTATTTCCGCACTTGCTTGGTCTCATACTACGATGTCTTGTTGGCTAAAAGAAAAGGACCCACCACAACGTCACCAATCTCACATGTATTTTACTATGTTGATTTGTCTTTGGGACGTTGTCAACTCATTATATCCCATTACAACCTGGTTATATCCCCATATTATGTGTATATATATATATATGTATTCCCTTTACAAACACATGTCACATGTTCAAAAGTTGGATCAAATATATTCAAATATGATAGCACAATATTTGTGGGATGGTCAACCATCCATTTTCATTCAAAAAATAAATCATACCTAAGAATTCCCATGGTGGGATGGGTGACCTATACCATGTCTTAACCACGGCATATTTTCTCTACCTTGGAGCCAGGCGACTTGAAGCCCATGAATTTGGGAGCAACCACTCTGCAGGAAAGCTCACCTAAGTGGGGAGTGGCTATCAGCTGGACATCTTCAGCAAATCCACAGCAATGAGTCGGATCAAGCAACCATCAGGCCAATTGGTGCCAAAGAATTTTGTGGAGACTTTGCACAGCGACCCATCTCAATCCACAGCCCGGGAACTTTGGAAAACGTCGATGATGCGGCGGTTGATGGCCTTAAGGGAGGATCATCCCGGGAAAATAAACACCCAATGACCATGGCTGGATCTACCTCCATGCGCGGTCCGGTAAACATTCTTTGGGCAAAAAACACCGCGTGTTGTGTTTGATTGTGCTGCTCGAAACCTGGATGAACCAATCCTGCAAATCATCATTCTACAGCAGATCGCGCAGAAATACGGCATTAAACACATGTAAACATATGTAAACATATGACATATGTAAACACATGTAAACCAAAAGCTGGCCGAACCGTGTTAAACCAACATATTCACCAGGGGATTCTTTCCCAACATTTTCCACCATTTTTTTCGCTGCGGAAACTCCACCAAGGGACGCTCACATTCAACACATCGCTGCCAACCCCAGAGAAGGTTAAATCCAAGGTCGGCGGGTCCAAAAAGAACAGTCCTTGGTGCTACATGGCTACACTCATCATTCGGGTTCCACGTTTTGAATGATTTTTTTTCCAGAAAAATTGTAGGAAACCATTGATATCCATTGGTTATTGACATGTTTGAACATAAATTACGGGTTTTCCTCTGTTTTCCGGCAATGTTTCCCTTTCAAACCATGCTGAAGGCACAGAGACCATTGGAATGATTCGGTGAACCACAGTGAACAACGGAAAATCATTGAAAGTAACAATGGCCAACATTGCTTTGGCAGAAAATGCAAAATTGAGATAAGACAACGTACCAACGTTCAAACGACAAAGAGTGATACCTTTGAACTAAAAACGGGCGGAAGGATTCCACCAACCAAAATGAAGATAATATGTGGCAATCGCTGGTTGTCTGGATGTAAGCAGCAACCATAAGAAACTCATTGTGCACCCCCCAGATAGCAAATAGTCCTGTTTGCGCTTATGGGATGTAATGGCCAAAAACAACCAACAGCAAATATTGATGATAAGGCTTGAAAAAACATGCGGACATTAAATGTGATCATGCTGGCTAGTGGGTTGAGACAAACTTGCAACTCTGCATGCAAAGATTGGTGTTCCACAAACCAAGTCCTGTATCTATATATATATAAATACATATACACACAACAATGCAACCAAAAGCAAAATCTACGCATTTTCACGCATGGATTGAAAGTTGGGGCATTGATTTTCAACTACCCCGAGAACTGCAGAACCATGTTGGAGTGCCGCATCTCTGACTCAACAGTTTGCCCCATAGGAAAAGCCGTGGCCAAACCAGAATCGTCCAACAAACAACACTCAAATGCTGATGGACCAGCAAAAAAATGGTAGAACTTAAATCAAATCCCGTGAGCAACATGAATTCACCACGATGGGATGTTGAGAAACCCGATTCGGTGGTAATTACCATGTTTGCAAAAAACATCTCAGTGTTTCTGGGTGTGTGCGGGCGCACATGCATGCAATTGTGCACGTCGATGCAGGTTGCGCTTCAGCCAAGCTGCTTACTCCTTTGAACATGGGCGGGTATGGAAGCATGTGGACCAACTCTACCAAAAGATGGCCCTTCAAAACCACACCTGTGATGAGGAAAAGTGGACAGGTGTCGGCAACATGCAACAGTCTCAAACAAGTGGCTGGACAACATATTTACACAATCACGAGGTGTGCAACCCAACATCATCCGAGAAGGGAGCGCTCCAAAAGAAAAAATGGTAGCTCATAATCACAAGCAGTTTCATGCTCGTGCAGTTTGTGAGAAACCCAAGTTTGTGCTTTGCGTGTGAAAACCTCAACGCCAATGCCAATGACCAAAAACATTGCTAGGCCAGCGTCCCAAAATCATTGAGGCACCCCCACCTTGAACGCCAGCTGCTGTGCCAGCCATCTGCAAGAAAATGGATGGGTCCCCATGCCACTCCTTAGAGTAAATCTAGGCACCGCATGAGGTGGGTTTTGGAATGTGATATGCCCACGGCTTTTGGCTTTGAACCCGCCCAGCTGGCTATCAACGCTCTATATGCCGGGTGAACTCTATCCACGGCAATTTTGTTATCCCCAGGGAAACATCATCCGGCTGAAGTACCAAGCAACCATCCTGCACCGGAACACGATGTTGTCACAGAAGCCATCGGGAGTCCATTCCTGCCGAGTTCCCGGCACCGCTGGATTGCTTCGAACGCGAAGCCCGCCAGATGCCGACACGCGCGACAAAACAATCGCTTAGCAAAAATTTGACCAAAATCATGGCAAATTCTCGCGGCCCTGTCTCATCCTTCATTTCCCAATCAGGTTGCGACAAAAACAAAGCTGGTTGCTGTCACCATAAGACACGGCTGAATCGCCCCATGTTACCGTTTTGCTGGTACACAACTTGCCCCTGGAAGCATGCTGTGGCACCGGCTATCAGCATCATAAGCCCTTCAAAACGAGACCCATCATTGTATAAACATGTATAAACCTCCACTGCCCTGCTTCTGTCTGATGCTACCCTTTGCTCCAGTCAGCCAAGCCAAGTAAACCCTGAAAACACTTTCTGCCGAAAAACACTTTAAACTCAGAAGCGGAACCTACAAACTCAGGGTGGGCCGGTTACCAAAGTGATGGGCTTGCAAGACCAACATCCCCATTTCTGCTGGATTAACCAACGGGAAAAGCAAACATGTATCAAGGGGGGGCTGCATTAGAGTCAGCAGGTGGGTAGAAACCAAGTACAATCATAATCCAATCATATCACCATATGCAAAATAATATATATATATATATATATTCATCTAATATTCACATATATATATATCATATATAATAGAACTATCTTTTAAATAAACAAACATAATATATATATATATATAATGATATATATAATTTCTGATATATAAATAGTAAATATACACATATCTAACAAATATATATTTATAATAATATAGTACATCTATATTTATAGTATATATATAGTATATATATATTTATAGTATATATATATCTATTTATATAGTATATATATACATAGTATATATATATACATACCATATGTATTGTATATATATGTATATGGATTGGGTATGGGCTAGAAGCAACTTAAATGAACCCATAATCTGCATAAATTGTGTTCAACCATCTGGTTACCAGAAACAAACAAATATGAACACACAGAAACTCTTGAATTCATAGAGTTAATTGCCAATCGCAATCCCAAGGAGATGACCATAGGACATAGGACATAGGAACAAATAAGATTGGTCATAAATTTAAACCAGCTTCCCCATGATATTATTCCAAGAATGGCCAGAAACTCGTCAAAGAATCAAGGCCAAGGTTGCCCGGTCGAAGCCGCTAAACCGCTAAACGATCCCAATGGCTAAACATCCCGGGAAGAAGGGAATCACTGACTTAGGATTTTCTTCATATCCCGGCCACGTGTGTGCATCAGAGCAGAGACTAATTCAAAGTTACCATAATGCTCAAATAGTGGTTTTCTATGGTATCTCATACGTCGCCACTTCATGTACATCCGGAGATATTAAACGATGTGTGGCTGGAAACGCAAGATTTAAAGCCTACGTTGGCCCAGGGTCTCCGAAGATTGCATGGTCTGGCCCGAAATCAGATATTTTGTGCTCCAAAATTCAATTTGGAAGAAAACCGTGTTCAAAACGCTTAATTTTGGGCCCTTTGCCTGTTGCTCCTCATGACCAGGAGACAACAATGTGAATTGAGGTTAGCAAGTGCATCCTACATTTTGCATGGAGCACTAAGTTGATCGGACAATTGGATTTTGGACTCTTGATTTTTTGACATAGGATTTCCTCATACTTTGATTCCAAGTAAAATTGACGGAGTCTACCTGAAAGGCGGGCAGAAGAACGTTCGTATTTTCCACCGCGCATTACTGAATATGAAACAAGTGTCTGGGATAGTTAGAAGGTTTATCAACGTTGAGGAAACAAAACCAACAGGAACACTCAAAAAAAATTGAGGATTTGTCACATGGCCGCCATGAATCCAAAATGAGAGCAGTAATAAAGGCATGGTCTCCAACGAGCAGTTCGAAAAAAAACAACTCATCTCCGAATTTCTTCGAATCTGTTTCAAACCAAAATCAATGAATCTGATTCTCCTGTGTTCTTCTTATCGGTATACATCATACATAAATTATGTTATATATTATATATATATTGCCCTTTGATGATTTCAAAGCAGCATCATTCGGTATCAATCCTTGTGCTGCCTGAACCCCCTTTTCAAATGGCTAAATCAACAAAAGACTAAGTTTTGGTTTGACCACCTTCTAAACACATCACTAACATGCAGGTGCCACACCAACCCTGTATCGACGTGCCGCACCTTTCGATCAAAGATCTTGATGCTGGAAAATTGAACGGGTTCGTGGCCTGACTCGCCCAATTCCCAAACCCAGATCTGTCGATTGGTCGCTGGATGTTTTGTTAACAAAATCTAGTGGATGTTTTGGGACAAAAACCTGAGCCATGCCCCAAGGATGTGTATCTCATATTGTCTCAAACCAGCCTCGGAGCTTGTCAAAAGTGTTGTACCACCGGGTCCAAGAAACTCTACTCATGACATATATGTTTCGTCGATGGTTTGGTTCATCAACTTTTCACCGTATCTGAAGCAACATATTTTCGGGGGCCCGCGATTTTCCATCAAGTTCTCCGTATCACAACTTCTGGGGTTTAAAACCAATGGTTCTACCCATGAAAACCACCCCAACTCAGGTAAGTTATATCTTCCAGGATATTCCCATCATATTTCCCAAGTAAAATCACAATTTTGGCGCATAAATCATCTTAAATCATCATCCAAAGTTGTTGACCATTTGACCGGATTGCCAGACATCTCTCGGGCCCCACGCCCAAATGCGAGCGGTTCGGATCCATCTGTGCGCTCAAATGCGAAGGAAGTGCTGCTCGTAGTGCGGGATCGACCTCCTTCAGCAGGAATTCGGTCGCCTGCGGTGCAAAACCCGGACCCGGAACGGTTTCTGCAGGTCTCTCGGGATTTTTCACCGACAAAACCGGAAACAATGATGGTTTAGCCAAGAAAATCTAACCTAATCAAGAAACATGGTGATATTCGTCGATCTGTCGATCTAATTGGTTAATACCCTTCGGTGTTCACAAAATGCTTGGGAAATTCTTGGACTAAATGTGGTTTCAATAAGACTATCATCAAACTAAATGGCATGTTTCTTGCCATGTTTGATTCCACTAAGGTTTTAGGGGAAATTGGTTGCAGTAAACGGACTTGTTGATAACGGTTGATGTGATTGTTTTTCTTTGCGTGCTTTTCAGATCAATTGGATCTGGGTAAATTTTGCAGATTAGGGAGAAATCGATTGCACGACATTGGGGCTCAAAATTGGACACGATCTTGTTTGGATTGTTTCGCAACTTTTTTTTGCAGGGGCTACTGTCCATGAGTCTGTCATTGCAAATCTGCAGCGTTTTGCCATTCTTTACCATTCTATACCTGCGATGATCCATGAATCCATGAATAAACCTCGTGTTTGATGGTCAGCTAATGTTGAGCCCCTTTATTTTGAAGTTTATACCGGTGATTCGTGATCATTCCCCATTTGAAAACATCTTCTGGCTTTGTCTGATGGAGCACCCCCAATTCCAATGGACCAATTTTCCAATTCCATGTTCATCAAGTGTCCCTTTCAACCCGTGATCATCCCACGTGTGGGTTCGTCAACGGAACATCCCTGGAGATATACCCTGAGTCTCAAAAGAACCTCAACCATTTATGGTGATATATCCACAATGTAGCCCCTTTATACTTGCTTACTTACGAATTTCAGTCTGGAATATGTCATCCATATGCATATATATATATAGATAGATAGAGAGTATCTCATTTTCAACGATCATCCCGATTAAATAAAATTATACAATCTCCGCATAGATCCCAAGTATACCCACATATTTAGGTGGCATTTTCATCCCCAGCTCCCAGATCTAGATCAAGCCACCCAGTGGGACACTTGCGGCCAGACGTGTGCCACAATCTCGTTCGCCGGAACTGCTAGGGCAGAACCCGGTACACCTGGCAGGGGTGATACATAGCAAGTTTTTACATACATAGTTAGTGAAGTTGGTTTATTAGGTTAACTCTAATGACCCTAATGTATCCGTATAAAACAACTATTGTGGTGTTTTGGGGGTCTACGGATGACTTGGATAGGTCACTATCACACTGTTATCATATGTTATCTAAAAACACCTGATGATTCAGCAGTATAGGTTTTCTGCAAATATGGAAAATACATTTGATTGTTTTAAAAATTGTTTGAATTTGTTAAACGCTGTCATCATAATGATGTTGGTGGTTTTGAAAGAAATCATTCGTAAGATCAAGTATCAAATTTTCAATATGTCAGGAACTCCTCTGGTGCACGTCAAAAATGGTTGGATCCAAAACCAACCTAGGATTGGGTCCGATTTTCATGCCAACCACCAAAGAACCCTTCTGACATCAAAAAAAACTATGTGGAAACTGGCAGGCCAAAGAAAAACACACACGAAATTATCAATTAGTAGGATGGCGGATTAGTTTTTTCAGCACATACCAACGCCTTGGTCCCATGTCCCAGCGTAAAAGCGTATTTTCAGGAACCCATTGTTTTCACACCCAAATATTGAAACCACATCTGAATTTCTCTAACCGACATCCTTCACCCATACATGCCGCACCCACGACATAGAGGTTTTGGGAATCCCCACCTTCCGAGAAGGGATTTGGAGCTCCAGCAGCCGCGGCTGCGGTGACGTCAGCAGCACCCACGGGCACCGACTCTGACCTTGGATGTGCAGTTCCAGTCGGAAACCATGGAAGAAACCGCATCAAAATGCTAGTTTTTCATGGGAAAAATACTATCCTTAAAACATGGAAATTTCATTAGGTTTTTCCCCTTCATAACTGGTGTGGTTGTGACACAGTTTTACCACTTAGATATTTTTTTTTGACCATGGTAACTCACCACTTACTTGGCCGGATGATCCTCAAAGTAGGTCCCACCCAACTATGCGGAGGTATATACCGCCAAAAGCACAAGGGTTAATAACAATGCGTCTGACATTTTTCGATCACAAAACATGCCCATGGCCCATTTACAACACTGAAATCCTACCATTTTGCGGGTGCATGGTTCTGGCTTATGGTTTGGTGCTTCAAAGATGGCAAGGTTGAACGCACCTACAAGTCAGCAACCTGTTCTCAGCGTGGTGGTTAGGTACAAATTGGCCTGCCCAACCAACCAAGGTTTCTCAGGCACAATGACAGAACATCCTCTGTTGAAAAGCAATGATGATTTTTAACTCCATTCTTGGGAGGCTCGTTTTACACACGCTATTTTCATGGGGAAAATCTGCAGGACACCGTGGACAGCCGCCGAATCGAAGCACAATTTTTGTAGGCCTCGTTCCTTAAACTTCGTGAAGATAGCGGCAAAGCGTGGCAACTGTGGACCGGAGCCGCGAAACGAATAGAGTTTTTGTCTGAATCTGGTGGTCTTCGCACCGGGGGTGTATGGGCAAGACACCGCAAGGAAAACGTGATAGAATCTGGAATTCACCTGCCAAACTGGAAAAAATACACACTTTTTGCTGGTTATGATGAAACTGCCAAGTTAAACCTTTGATACCAATATCGCATGTTAGCACGTGTTCTAGGGGTCAATCAGCAAACAAGTGTTGATTTTTGTGAGGAATGGGTCTTAGCATACTTCTGACAACATTAGGCGCTTTTTCTGGAAACTAAGAGAAAACCAAACGACGTGTAATATTCATTATACATAAAGTTGTTCACACATACATACATACATACATACATACATATATATATATGTATAATGTTTGCACTGTACCAAGCAATATAATGCAATATCCACATCCCGTGGTGGCTTCTGCTGCTTGAAGCAACCATCTACTGGAGACATTACAGTGTGATTCCATACCTACTCTAATTTCAACATCTTGAAACAACCTGTAGCTATGGCTTAAATCTTTGAAACCAACTAACCTTACATTGGTTTCAGTAACTATGGAAACTAAACCCCGTGTACAAGGTTTATCAAGGTTTATCATAATTTTCCACTTTAAAGTTGTTATAGATATCAGACAAACCGACTGTGTATTTGTTGGTCTGTTGGAACATGGAAACAACAGCATAGCCAGTTGGTGATCTCAAGAAATCTGAGAACTAGCTTCCCCCATTCACCCCATATCTTCAAAAGAGAATCATAGGATTCCAATCCACCAACCCAAACTACCAGGCAATGATTTGATTGACTATACGTAGGCCATCTTTTGTTAATGTAAACCGTCTTAACCATTGGATCGTTTTTTTCGATGAAAATCGACAGGAACCCCGAACCTATGAGGGCAAGAACCTGAGTTTCCAGTTGCGATTTTGCCCTTCCGGTGGTTTAAAACATGATAAATTATACCTGATAATGTCATGCGGATTCAACTAGCCCCCAACATAATAGTGGGATAATATGGATGGTCAAGATTCGCCGTTTATTGATCGTTTTTGGCCGTTGTTGGATCCCTCAAGATTCGCCATTCTTGTTTGGGGAGGTCCCACCGGAGAAGGCTGGTGGGATCAATGAACATATATACAGTATATATAGTCATCTCTAAAAAGATAAAACAGCATTTTTTTATCTTCATGGGGATATACTTCAAGTTTTCTATCTTTTTGGGGATAACATGGGATAACTGTGTATATGTATCCATCTGTCTATCTATCTATCCATCCATCCATCCAATCTTAGAGATCTGTTTCAGGATAGGAGGGATGACGTGACGAAGTTTCCAACTTTTCTATTTGGGGGTTGCTATATGCCGTAGCACACATACAAAAAAGTTTGGGAACATCATCCATTTTAGACAAGTTCCGAACAGGAAACAAGCATGGATTTCCATAGTTCGTTTGTATGTTTACCAAAGGATAGTTCAAAAATAAGGTTGATGGCTGATGGGTTTTCACCACAATATCATCAATTAAACATCAAATAGCTACCTGAAATTTGAAATATCCTTTAAAATACATCAATCTGGCTGAATTAGACTAATTCACCAAGCTGAAATAGCTGTTACCGGCATCATGTGGCTGGGGATGATTCCCCTCCATTGATATTTTATAAATGGTACCCATGCGAAAAAAACAACACTAAACTAGGGCTTTCCCAATCCTGGGTTGATACTACATGAAACCCTTGAAAATTACTACATCAATCACCAGATCCCCAAAAGTAATATCCATTAGTATCCTACTAATATCCCATTTTTGTTGATTTAAATCCCCAATTAACTTTTACCCGATGTTCAATATCCATTGATCCCGCTTCAAGGAACACAAAGCTTGCACCCCGTGTCGTTGTCGCATCCTTTGCTCCCCGTGGTGCTTGACGAAGTTCCGTGGCCAAGGCCTGGCCCATTTCAGGAACCGATTGATTGGAGGTACCTACCATATATTTTTGGCTTATTTTTGAGGCCTATGTAAGGGGATATCACCAGAAAATATGGCCTTATATGGTACTAACGTACCTCCATCAATTGGGTCCTGGAATTCCCATTGATTTAAGATCTGATTATTGACTTATTAAGGTGATTATTGGTTATTAATGTGAGTATCCCCTGGCAATTTAACAGTTTGCTATTGAAAACTGCCCATGTATAGTTTATTTACCTTTTAAAAATGGTGAGTTTCCATAGCTCTCTTAGTTTACCAGAGGGTAAAGCCATAGTAAATAGTATCCGCTTTTACCATAACTGGTATAAGCATCAAAGCATGGGTGGTTTGTTATTGCTTTACGAACATCATTAATTCTGAATTGGATTTCATTGGATGGTTCATGGGATTTAATGATTATGGGATGATAGCCTCTAGCGATCACACATGGCAATTGGAAATCCCCGAGCTAAATGGAGGTTTCCTGAAATAGGTGAACCCGAAATCAGTAATTTTAATGGTACGTATTTTCCACGATAAACCATCCATTTGGGGGTACCCCCATTTATGGAAACCCCCAGAGGTTTCAATGGGAAGATGAACTATAAATATGAAATGTTCCATCGTCTTGTTTGATTCCCGAAGGATCTCGCCAGCCATTTTTAGGCAACCCCAGAAAATCGATAGACTTTGGTCCAACCCTACGAAGATTGGGATAAATTGAGACTTTTCGGCATTTTTTTGGTGTTTATAATTGGGATTTAATGGGTATAACGGTATAACTGAGATATATAACTTGGAAATATATGGGTATATCACCAGGTATTCAAAGACATTTAATTGGTATATAACGGGTAATGATGATGAATCATTCTCTTTAGCACTTGTTCACAATTATGAGAATAATTAATGCTATTGTGGGTGGATACATATGTAACCAGAGAATGAATGATGGGGTGTTAAGCAACAAACATATAGCAACAATATAATTTTCGGCGTGGCTGAGATGGAATACCAGCCCATCAAATTGATGTTTTAAAAATATAACTAATTACAATTATACATAGATATACAGATGAACCCCGCAAAAACGGTGGTTAGATTGGAATTTAAGAAAAAACAATGGAGAGTGTGACATGATGTGACATGTGAAGAACACATATGGGATGAGCCTCTCATCGAAGTTGGCGGAGTATGGAAATGGAATGGCGCCCTCTGTATCGATTAGTTGGCTTACCAAATTCCTATTGAGGGCTACCAATTGGGGTCGCCCTTAGGTTTCCATGAGCAAAGCTGATTTTTGATCTGTTGGGATTTCTTTGAACACACTCGGGGTTGTATAAAAACATTTTTTTCAATGAGCCAAAATCACGTTATCGTTTTTTACTTTTATCATTTTTTCAGGTGGTGAGCTCCCTGTAGACAAGAAGTGTGAATTTTCCAGCTTTTCCAAGTCTTGGGGTAGCATTTCCCGTGAATCAGTTGGCAAAGTAAGTATACAGCCATGGGGTGCAAGAGTCACAGAATATAATAGTATTATTTACCAACTTGTGGCACTTGCCATCTGGTTATTTAACATAGCCATGGAAAATCATCATTTTTAATAGGTAAACCCAGGTATATAAACCACCTATAAATGGGCCATTTTCCATGGCTATGTTAGTCATAACCAGAGGGTATACTTATGAAATACATGGCAAACATCCGGCAATCAACATGGCAGTGGGAAATCCTCCATGTAGTTCGGAATTTTCCACTGCCAGGTTTCAATGATCACTGGATAACACCTCTACGCCTCTACGCCACCCAGACCTATGGCGGACTGATACGTTTCTGGAAGAATTTGCTAGAACATATACGAATAATTGTTGGACATCTTTGTGACCTGTGTGTCCACCTCTTATTGAAGCTTGTTCCATGCTTCTCAAGCCTGCCCCATCAATATCGAGACACCACCAGCAAAATACCAGCGAAACTCGGCAGCCTTTAGTTCACCTCTAAGCTCTGCGATATCCTCATGAAGCCTGTCTTGCTGTTTGACAGACCTTGGGAAACAAAATATCACAATCCCAGCAGCGAAGCGCTGTAAGATAAACATGGAAGCATGTTCTTGGAGAAATTCCATAGATTATATCTCCAACATATTCCAGCATACTACTCTTTTGTAGCCTGTTTATTGATATTTCATGATATTTCGAGAAATGTTGTGGAAAGCCAAAAGCCAGGCAATGGAACCGAAACTTGACGAAACTCTGTACAGCTACTAGGGTTTTGCTACATCTACCATCTGGTAAACTAACAGTTTGCGAACTGGAAATCATCATTTATGGGCAAATGATCTATAAATAGGACATGTTCCATAGCTATGTTGGTTTACTGGAGGGTACAAAGAGGAGGGATTTCCAGGACTGTGCAATGGGGCGCTTAAACTAAGCCTAAACTGGCGTGAAATCAAGTCAAATCATCCCCTTCAGGGCCAGTGTGATTATTTCAGATTGGGCTTAACCATGTTTATTGGGAAACAATTCCTTCACACAGGAGAGCCACCACCCTGATGAAAAAATTGAACCTGTGCCGATCGAGGAAAATGTGGTTTACTCTGATTTGCGATGAAATTTTACATCTCCATGGATATGTCTGGTAGTTGTGTGATTGGTTTCATGGATTTTAATGGCGTCTTTTTGGATCATGTACTCCTCTAGGTTTATGAAGCGCCACGACCATTCACGACTTGGTTTGCCGTGTCAGCAAAACGCCAAACTTCTACTGGTTGATCCACTTCCTTTTCGTTGATGCCGCAAGTTTCATCAAATTTCCATAGTTCGCTGATGAAGAATCAAGTTTTGATAATAAAACTATCATGGGTGATAGATCCAATAGAACCGATATGAAACTATACGACGTTCCACCAGCATTACCTAAATCATCGTCTACATCACATCATGAATCCTATCTATTTCCCGGATTTTCCCCGAGTTTTGACAGACAAATCATGATAAATCCACATTGTCACTGCTCAAATTCAAATTTACTGTAGGGTTCGATATTTTAAGAACGCACAATTTGGCATAAGTAATATCAAGATATATCAAGTATATAATCCCCAAGATCCCCCAAGTCTCTAGATTTGCTCCACCAAGTACCGAGTCGCTTGGAGCAGCGCCCAAAGGAAGCGTTCCAAAGTCCCCCGAAGTACGCCGACATGTCGTGGAGGTGAGGCAGCCCGAGATTGACGGGTGCAAATCTCAGGGACGCTATCGCAGGCGATGAAGCGATGAAGGTGATGTGAAATGACGTGAAATGATATGAATATCACTGAATATCATGCATCATATTATCATATTCAAATTTTTTCGGAAGCTGATTTTACTCGAAATTCTGGACAACCTCGGTCTTTGCTGATCCTCGCGGTTTCTTCCACCCGTCTTAGGCGGGCCGCGCGCTGGGTCGAAAATGCTCCAGTCGGCCAAGGACGATTTTTGAAAGACGGTGGATGTCTCACATTTTCCCGATGCGGATTCAGCAATCCCCAATCATCGATCTTTTCATATGGCAGTTGTATGAAGCCAACCTCTGGGGATACAATGGGAATGGGAAATCCACCAAAGGTGACCAGCCATCTTTTTTTTCTTTGAAACTTCTATGTCGGCCGGACCTGAACTAGCCCTTTGGGGGGGTGGGTTTGGTTGCTAAATCTTGGGAATAAAAACCCGGGCCGCTCGATTTTGGAATAGCCAAAGGTTGGGCAAATTCATTTTGGATATTAGTCACTACAGCTTTTTCACCAGTGATGCTTTAAATGTAGAATTGAATTACTTCGATTTTGGTTTCTGAAGAATTTCTGGATCCAAAACATGAAAACTCAGTGGGGCCCGAACGGCTGTCTGATCTTGTCCATGGTCATGCGCCATAAGCTGAGTCATATAGTAATTCCTCATTGTGTTTCCTTTGGGTGAACATATTCGAAAACATGATTTGATGTATCTAGTTGATTTAGTTCTTTTAATGTTTTTTTAAGAATTCCAATGTTGCATGATGTTTCAGTGATATCTCATGAAGCGTGCGTCACTCCCACATTTTTGATGAAAAGAGTCTGATTTCTTGACCTGGTAGTCTGGTCGGGCGGGTCCAGGTAATCAGGCGGTTGTCCTCTTGTAGGGACCTCGGTCAAGGGGGAAATCTAGGATTTAGATGGGTTCATTATGGTTCATACCCATTTCACACAAAGAAGTCCAAATATCATGATTGAAAACTATGGTTGACCATGATGGAGCCAAAAGTTGGACAAAACATGGAACACAATGGAAAACACCATCCAACAAATGCTTTTAACAACGGATTATTCATTGGTTTCAAAGGGCTCAATAATCTTTATGAAACGAGTATGAAACCAATAAGGGCTTGAATGGCAGCAAGAAAATGGAAGAAACATTGAAACAACTGCAAGTTTCTAATGGGTTTTCTGAATCTCTTTCATTTGATGGTTAGATCTTGGTGAACATTTCGACATGGCGATTTGGACACAGCAGAGGCCTAAATCGAAGTTCCGATATGACGGATTCCTGGTTAAATCATCCCACCAGAGACCGTGAAAAACCTCGCAGCTAGGGCCCAAAACTGAAGAAAACCGTTGATAAAATAGCCATCCTCGCAGCGGCAGCTTTCTTCCATTCGAAGAAAGAAAGAGGAAAGAAACAAGGTTGATTAAATAGAAGAGCTGAGAATGCTCCCAATTCTGGGTCTCAGATTCCCCTAAAATGTCAAAGTCTAGCCGTTTTGTTAGATTTGAGCATGAACAGGGTCCAAGATCTCTCACCAAAAAAATGCCAACACGGGTGCTTCATGCGGGTTCTCTTCGTGCAAAACTTCAATCTTCGTTTTCCAGAAGGGGCTAACCTGAAGACAGCTAAAGCATCACGAGCTGCGACCCCAGTTTCACCCTTGCAACTGTAAATGGATGTGGCAATGTGGGTGAACACCATTGAAGAATACATATGTCCATGGATATGAAATCACACACACACATATATATATATATACACACAGATAAACACATGTGCCGCTTCACTTTCCCAAGGGCCTAGGGCCCATTTAATCATCTACCACCGATCAGCCATTCCTTTCTGAACGCGGCATTGAATCGAGGCTTCGTCGGAGGCTCCCCTGTTCCATCAAGACGTGTAGCAACAAATTCTGTGATGATTCCGAGCACATAGATATCTTATGATAGCTTAGCTTATTGAAGCATATTGAAGCAACGATTTTGCACACAAATCCGCCACTTTGTGGTAAATCCGGCGAAAAAACTTCGAAACGGTTCCTCAATGTTCCTCATAATCTCACGTCTTCCAAGCATCGACATCGATATCATGGGGTTCCACCAAGCCGAATGTTCAAATAATACATCAACCATGCAGGTCGAATTCACTAGCCAGCTTACCGACATTGGAATCATATTCCTCAAATGATGCCGAAGGTCCTAAAAAGATGCCGAAGTTTGGTTCGATGCCTTCAACTTGTCATTCTATGTTATTATTTTGCTAGGATTTTGCCATATTTTGCCAACTTCTACCTTTTTGGTAATTACGATATGACCATAGCAGATCCTGACCATGGATGATAGATTTCTCTGATCAATGGGACGTGTACAAATGATGACATCATCACAGTTACCACTGTATAAAATCGAAAATAGCCCAATGACTGTGATGAAGGCTTTGGGGAAAACCTAATTTGTGTGAAAAAATCGGGAAAACACCCAAACATAATTTGGATGATCATATTTTTCGCATTTTTGTAGCGATATATGATTTATCACTTGTCAGTATGGTCGGGGTATCTTCCGGGGTGTGAGGAATGGGAACCACTAAATCTGGATGAATGGGAACCATACAGGAATATGCAGGGTACAAGCATGGTTTCCCGTAGAATTACATCAAACCATTCAATGCTACAATTGAATGAGCATTTTTGCTAAGTACCGCGAAATCTCATGGTGTTGTTTGCTTAACAGTAACGTGCGCATTTTGGAAATATGTTTGCATGATTCGCAGGTTGGGTGTTTTCAACCCCCGTGAACGACATGCTCATTGGGATCCCAACACATCATATTTTTTGATGATCATGACTATCTTCAAGCTGATCCAGTATCAAATTTAAATAATTCAGAAGACACTTGGAGAACCGAGTAAGCCTTTTGGAATCTCAACTAGTTGCCCTTTGGGTTTGGAACGGTATTTTTCTGTATGATCTCTGGAAATCTGATCAAATTTGAACAGGGGCTATTGAATCCCGTCAATAATAAAACCATGTTCAACCCAACTATCAACAAACAAACAAAAAGAGCCCCAACCTTTCTCACGAGAAATCAGCACCGCTAAACCCACTAATCATGGCTTACCTTAGCTCCTTGGCAAGTGGACTTTTGGATGATGTGCATATTTCCTCATTTCGGGAAAGGAAGCAAAGTGTCTTAACATTACCCTTTTGTAATTTAACATAACTCATAACCATGGCAAATAGCAGTGTTTAAAAGATAAATGGATATAAACGGATCATTTGGCATGGCTGTAGGTTGAAATTGCATGAAAATACTCTTAACTGCCCATGCGCAGTTGAAGTTGCTGATTCAGGGGCCATGAGCAAAATAAAACATATTTCCAATAGGTGTCCCATTTCCGGTGGATTGAGCAATGGGAAAGCTAAAAAAACACCAACTCAGCGAAAAAACAAGATGAAAATGGATTAAGTATCCCCATATTTTCTGAATGTATTAGGCAATATTATTAACTCATATTTTCCCTCGCTTTTCACCTACAAAAACACCAAGCTCTCAGCCATACTGATCAATGCGCCAAACGCGCACCGCGCCTCAGATGAACGCAACACGAACAAATGGGCGAAGCCAAGCCAAACGCAGGAAAAAATCAAAGTAATGTGGGCATTTGGGAATGTTTATACCACCTATTTATGGTGATTTGGGGAATGGTTTATTATTGTTTTACGCGTGTTAATCCCATTTGTCCCAACCAAAAATGATGTAAATCAAAAAATAACCACCTCACCAACCTGAAAGGTTTGGCCAATCAAGGGTTTCGTATATTTACCATGATGTATTTCGTGACTTCGTGGTAAAGTCGTTACAAGCCACCCGAAAAATCGTACGCAAAGTTTAAACCCGTAAAAAACAATATTTTTCAATATAATCTCTGATTATATAAAAAGATCGTGTTGAAACAAATATTGCGGCGAAGTGATGTTTGTTGACACCCAGTTCTGGGGCAAATGTTCTGCACGCACACTTCGTAGGTTTATATCAAGCAACGTGTAAAAACCAAATCACAATCTGCAAAAAATCTTTCGCACGGATTGATCAAGAAGCGGCCAACACATGTGTTTGAGGGGTATTTCCACGATGGCCAAGACGTTACCGAGTGTAAGCACGATACGAGAACCAAACATATTCCATATAGCGGGTGGGTGAGCACCAGAGTGGCTAATTTTCAAATGTCCTCAGCCACGCTTGGTTTTCAAAAAAAAGTCGCCAGGTAGTTAGATAGATAGATAGATAGATAGATAGATAGATAGATAGATAGATAGTTAGATAGATAGATAGATAGATAGAGAGATAGAGAGATAGAGAGATAAAGAGATAGAGAGATAGAGAGATAGGTAGATAGGTAGGTAGGTAGATAGATAGGTAGATAGATAGATATAAGGACAACCATGGATGCTATATACAGGTGTATATTATTATACATCTATAAACAAACATGGTCCTGTCCAAAAAAAAGATCATCCTGTCATGTCAAAATCCAATGGTTTATCATAATTGCCCAGGTTCATGGCCAATCTTGGAGACGTCTTTCAGCTGATTAGGTGAAGAAATCTCCAATGGCATGACCCAGCATTAAGACTGCAATCCTCCAGGGTATTCCCAATTCTCAAATACACTCAAACCATCCCAAATTATAGATGTTTGTTATATCTCACAATGATATCCCATAATATCCGAAGTTGGTTGGTCCTATAGTTACCCCAATTGGTTTTTTAGAAATGAGTTACATGGCACCAAGTCATGGTCATCCATGACTTGGATGACTTGGATGATTTGGGGTTAGCCTTATATTAGGAACCCCCCAATTCTGTCTTGCCCTCTGGTAATTTAACAGTCTGCTATTGAAAATAGCCTATTTATGGTTGATTTACCTATTCAAAATGGTGGATTTTCTATAGCCAACTGTTAGTTTACCAGAGGGTAATCCCGCCCACAACCAACCATGGCACGGTCAGTTGAAGACGAGAAGAGTCGGTTGCCCACCGTTTCCAAGGCCGTGACTGCGCCTTTGTGGCCTTGTAACACGTCCTGGGGAAGGCTGGTGGGTTACCACGTGGGACCCTGCAGGTACAGGTGAATTATACCTAGGATAACTAAGGATAAAAAAAAGGTTGCTTAGTGGGTTTATAAGTTTATAAAAAGTATGGCTGAATATGGTCAAGTGGATTTAGAAACCAACTTATATCTGGGGCCCCTTGTATAGCCTCTGGCCATCAAGATGGCACTGCAACATCTTCTACAAATGGGCGACTTAATGGTAAACCAAGCTATTAAACGGGTGTTAAGGTACTTCTTCGGTGAATCATTCGCAGCTTAAGATTCCCCGCACAAATGGTAACCTCTGGGAAGGGGTTGGTTTAATCCCTGCGACCAAATTTCTGGGGATATTTTTTCCATATTCCATATTAGATTTAGGGGGCCTCTGAAGAAACCTGAAGTTCCACGGTAGCTGGGTTTCCGCAAATCACAAATCAGTCGTCGTCGGAGACATGTTGCAGTCACAAGGGTGTGTCTCCCAAATTGCGGACAGCCCCAAACCCTGGTATTCCACGCTAAATATGATTCGCTTTGGTGAGTATTTGACCCCCCAATTTCCGCAAACCTTCATATGGGCGCCCCGTGTTATGTTGGACATTGTTTTTCTTGAAGGCTTTCCAGACCCATCAGGAAAATATCGCAACCGCGACAGAAAAAATCAAAAGGACCACGGGAATGATGACTGTTCAAATGGTGATGATGATGATGAAGATGATGATGATGATGATGATGATGCTGATGCTGGTTGTGGTGGTCGTGGTGGTGTTGATGCACTGATGAACTCATGGGCTGACGAACTGGTGAGCTGATGTGATGGATGACACAACTTTTTTCTGCAGTGATCCATTTCTGATGCTTTCCCAAAACCCTATGGGATTCACCAAGCTTTGCCCAAACCAACGCCATCATGGATTTGTCCAACAATTGATGAAAGTTATATACATATATATATACATATATTTATATAAATTTATAGTGGTACCTAAAAAAGGTAGTGAACCATCACGTTCCCAAAGCGAAGAGTTTGCCAGTGGCAAGATCAAAATACGCCTTCCGAAAATCTAAAATTCACAAGTTCATACCCATACTGGCAACAGTATCTCATGTTGGTTTTTCCATATGATTCCCCGGTTTTCACATGTTTCTCCAAAAAACATGGTATTTTTTTCGTATTCAACCCATATGAAAGAGCCACAGAAACCCGACTCACCTGGCACTGAAGTTCACCATCCCAAACCTTTACAACGCCATCCTGCAAAATCGATGGGACTGGGGTTTCCACATGGCATCAACGAATTGCTTTATTTGGAAATATCAAACAGATAGGCAAACAGAGAGATAAATAGATAGATGGATTAGTGAATGGTTAGATAGGTATACTGATGTGTTGTGTCTTTACATGTTAATTAAAAAATGGTATATAATAATATATAATATGGAAAAACCAGTCACGTATAGAAATATAGACATTAAACAATGTATATGTACATTTATGGCACCCTCACTCGAATCACCAACCATCATCAAGCACTCTTGCAAACTTTTGGCAGTGCGTGGGGGCGAGCTTATACATATTATATAAATATAAATATATATATGGATGCAAATAAGCAAATAGTCATATAAATGCAAACGTCAACGAAACATACATATCTTAAAATGGATGAAGATCAGGACTACCATGGAATAGATTTAACTTCTGTAGGGGTGAAAAATATAGAACCCCCTTGGTTGCGGATGGTTGAATCGAAAAACCGACGCCAATGTTGTTGGCCGTACCCCAATCCCTGTGGGACATAGCGCTTCCATGAAATCATGGTCAAAGATTGGGATTCGATGGTTCCTGACCTCAAGCCCAGAGTTGGATAAAGTGATAAAAGGCGAGGAATGCCTTGATTTTTGATGCTCAAAAAATCTTCGGGAAAAAATTCCCTTAAATCAACCCAACGATTCATAGGGCTGATGGCTTGGTGCGACTGTAAATTCGAATCAGCCATGGCTTGTCTTTAAAAAGTGCGCGCCATCCGGACTTGTCAGGCCCTCAGGCCAGGCCAAAAGATCAAAGCGGTGGCCTTTAAAATGCCACCAATCTTTTTGAAAGCGAATGGGTTAAACATGGCTAAACTCAAGGTGATTGGGGTACCCGATTGGAAAAGCGGATGGCTGACCAATTCACCCATCTTCAAACATCACCCGTGGCGAATCTTAGGTAGCCAATCTCAAATAGGCTGCACAAAAAAACATCTCTTTAGCTGGAAAAATATTACAATCGGATTACGGGTTCCAATATTCATACACCATCAATGTGAATTATTCATTGCTTAAGCCCCCGTTGTTCACCATTGTTGGGTTTTAACTAGGCTCCCAAAGAATTATGATGAAACACATTGAGTTCGAAGCGACCTTATCTCCGGAAGGGCCTTCACATGGAGTATATCTCCATTGATCCCTTTCACATCCCTATCACCTAATATTAGACACCACCCAGAAACCATAGTTTAGTTGCAAATTTCCAGATATTTGGCACCATGGTTCGGGTGTGTTGAATATTCCCCACATGCGGTAATCAAACACGCCTCCATGTCCCTCCCTAACCTCTCCCTATGTCCCGTAAAGGTCGACCCTAAATGGTTGTTGTTCTACATAAAGGTATGTTTAGGTCAATCTGGGTGCAAGTGAATCGTTTCCATGGGAAATCCTCAGTTCGATGATTTCCCTATGAAAAAACCGCCAGTTCCACCGCCGTCCTTAGATCCAGAGAACAAGATGTCGTCGCTGGGCGACCTTGCTAGTTTCCATGGCTTAGCTTCTGGCTGATCTGGCAACTGAAACTTAAAAACCAAGCCTGCACAAAAAAAAACATGGGATTTGCATAATGGGGCCTGCAATATATTTGCATGTATGTATATATATATATATATAAATAAGTATATTATATCTATTTGTGGCTGTGTCCATTGAATTCCCCGTTTCTGGCGGATGAACCAGTCCGAAAACTGCAGCAAATCCAGGAAAAAAGCACACGCTGGGTTGTGGTAATGGTTTATGAGATAGATCAATGATTCTTGTCGTCATTGGCCTAAACCATGGGGTCATTGGAGTGTGGGTCCCTGTGCCAACAGCAAGGCATCCATTTTGATGGCACTGGGTTGGACATTTGGAATGACAGTGGGCACCATACGCAGCTTTTTTAAGAACAACGGGTGAGATCTTCAATCGTGCTTGGAATACTTGGGGAAATTCAGGAACTGCAAAGTTGCTTTACCTTACAAATTAACGTAGAGATGGAACCCCACCGTGTGTAGATCACTTACTACACAAACAACGGGCCTTCCTATACAATAATGTATTCGCACACACATATATATATCTTTGTCAATTGGTCTGGAGTTCACATTGTGCAAACTGGACTCACCAGAGACATGGCTCTTAGAACCCACCAAAAAAAACAGTCCACGTAAAATTGCCTCAAATTTGGTGACCGGGACCGGGCATTTCCACAGGTACTTCCCGTGCCTGCAAAAAAATCTATAAACAAAATCAGTGCAGGGTCTAAAGAATCTATCAGCATCATAGCCATCCAGATTCTTGTTCCCATCATTTCCCATCCGCATCGTGATCCCTCCTCCCATTGCGGCCCCAAGACATACACAAACTCTGAATCCAATCACCGTGGACGTGGAGAGTGTGCATCGTGTTGGTCAGCGAATACATGTCCCATTCCTTGATGGATCTATCGCCTCAGTCGAAATCATCTCATGGGGTCCATCCTCCAGTCATCACCATTTTTATAGGTGGTATACACTATTCCCAGATGGCTGGTTTTATGGCATTGTTTTACCCACATGACCAAATTTTAAGAAATGCTGGTTGATTTTTCGGCTTATTAAAATGATCTTCCAAAATGATCTGGGGCCTGGGGATTATCCCCTGTGCTTTGGCGAATGGGAGCAGAAATCACATCAAAAACCGCAAGCAAGCCATCGATGCAGAAAGTGAAGTTTCCCAATGTTGCAATGTCGATCCGAAAAATCGTCAAAAACTGTACCTGAACTGGGACGGGCCGCGGGATCCGGAGTAGAATTTCCCATGTTTGGCAGCCACAGCGATGCTGGTCACACCGTCATAGTGCGGTGGATGAAGTGTCCTGAGATTCAGCAACGGCCATGGAAAATTCTACCATAAGTGGGTGGTAAAAGCCATCCCTAAATGGTAGGATTATTATTGGGTTGCCCGCATTATATATATAAAGCATTCAAGGTACAAATAAAATGGTAATAGCATCGTATATATATATATATATAAATACACACAGTGCTATGTATTTCTATCGGTACATGAATGGGCTGATGGGCATATGCAGGTGCGGATTTTCAATCCGAAACAAACACCAGCCGGTCTGGGCCCTCCCTCTACGCAGGATATTCCCGGCACTTTTGTCAAGTTCCTTTCCTGAATTATTGGAATTCACTAGCCTGAAAATAGCTGTTGTCATACGCCGATTTGGGGATGCTTCCTGAAGGTCATTATGATTCATCCAGCTTTCCTAAACCGGTGCAAAAATCGAAACTGTGGTTCGTTCCCCCCAAGCATGTTCCAGTCAATCAGCACGGATCCAATATTTGAGGTGTCAAACTCAATGTCTGTTGGTGGTTTGGATCACCAGTCCAGGCACTTGTTCACTGTCCAAGTCGAAGTATCCCACACCTTCAGTGAACGATCGCGCGCACCAGAAACCACCTCCGAGCGGATCATGGTGGGATGCTACATGACATCATGGAGTGAAACCATCTCTACAACATGACATGCAATGCTAATAACAATTTAATACAACGATTATCTACGAAGATCCCATGGCTATCCTTAGCAAACTGCCAGTGATGGGTTTGCCCATGGTGCCCCGCCTGCACAGGAGAACCAAATTTTTCCAGCGCGAACACGCCGCCCAAATGCGATTGTTCTAGGCAGGAAACGACCTGAAACTGGGAGTTTAATGATGCGAAAACCAGGGGTTGGTTCTTTAACAAAAAATATCAAATCAACCCTGTTTCATTTCGTTACTGGAAACTATCTTCTACGTGAAAGTGACGGTTTGTTTTTCTGTGAAAAAACGCGGGAAACTATGACGAACAATGGCTTGAATTAACCCTGTTCGTTTAGGAAAAAAATCTTGCAGTTTTTGTTGGCACAGGACAAAACATCAATTCATTGTATGACACAATCCTCCTCTATGTGTGGCAATGAGCACATGGCCTTAAATGTTTTGCACCGGTCCACCATTTGGTTGGGAATCTCCAATTAGCTCCTCAGCTCCCCATTTCACCATTTCATAAGCGGAATGTGAATACCCCTAGCTCCGAACGCTCAACTTCCATCAGCATAGGATGTTCCCAACAGCTACCCTGGGCCTCGTAAGTGCCAAGGTCCCAAATTCGGATGGATCCTTGGCAAAAAGCTGAGCCTGACCACTTTTTCGAATTATGTGAGCCAAGATCTCCCATCCCTTGTTTACCTTGAATCGACTACGAAGAATAGGCTAAAGTCTCGGGTCTTCCACGGTTTGAGCTGTGAACTTGGACTCCAAGACTTGGACTTTGGTAGTGCTTACCTGCTCCATCCTACTCGGAGCACTGAAGCTGTATGCAGCCGGAAATGCCATGTTTGATTCGCGTTGTCAATGCGAAAAAGCAACCGCTTTCCACTCCCCCATCTCAAAACGACATCTTGCTCGCGCCATGGCCATGACCCACAATGCCCCAAGCCCTTTACCTCGTAAAAAAAAATCGCAAACGCCCCTTGGGCCTACCTTTCTCGTGAAAGCCTCTCAACACCCAAAACGGCCTACAACTTGCATATGTGATGGGTCAGACTCATCCAACATCCTGTTAGATACGGCATCCATATGACAACGCACCTGTCGCGCGGAAGAAAGCTAGCAGCTATAATGACAAAAGGTTTGCTGATCGATGTTTCCCCGTTGCCACTTGGCGATCTGAGTTGGATTTTGTGTACGTCAGAACAGTAGCCACGCACAAGAGTCAGTGTTTGCCCAGTTCAAATTCAAATACAATTAGCAATGGAAATTATGCAGTCAAAAGGTGGAAACGTTGCCACTTCCGCCCGCCAACATCTGTGTGTTTCCAGCAGTTTTTCCCAAACAACGATTCTGAAAAGTATCTCTTTTGAAAGGTTTGAATCGCCGGGCATCAGGGTGGCAGCCGCATCTTATGTGGCAATTCTTATGCAGCCTCCATCCTTTTACCACAAGCTTCTGGCACAATCCCGAATTTCTTGCACAGAAAAAAACTGGCAATGATGATGGTGCAACCAAATACTTGAGCTACTAAAAGGCCCCAACATGCCCCAACACATCTGTAATGGCAGAATGAATATACAATGTTTACACCAGCTCAAGCAAAGCATCGAAACTAATAGCAGCTTCTGGCATTTCTCAAAAGGATTGTCTGAAATAGGCAGAGTACCTTTTATAATCCCAGTGTTTTGGTATATTCTCGTGTTCACCAAAACATGAGCTGTAAGTTGGGGCAATCGTCTGGAAAGAAACCCAGGATCCCAGGCCGATTTCTGAAGAATGAAACTTTAGACACTACTCTCTGGTAAACTAACATAGCTGTAGAAAATCACCATTTTGAATAGGTAAGTCAATTATAAATGTGGTATTTTCAATAGCTATGTTAAATTACCAGAGGGTATCCGTTCAAGGTTTCCCAGCGAAAAACTTGCGAAGTGTTTCAAAGGAAGTGACAAGAACTAGCCACTGATCATCACATGTCATCACTGATCTCAGAGTACCCTCACAGTCCGCGTGCGATGTTTCGAATCACTCAAATCACTCAGTCATGTAATGGCAGACGTGTCATGGGCATGGGCCTAACTGTCCTTTGAAGCATGTTGGCCTTGCAATAGACTTTTTTTCATCCTAACTAACATGGAAATCCAAAATGGCTATATCCTAATTAATCATATTGGAAAGTCCCCTTTCAGGCCTTGTCTCAAAAAATCTGGGTCTGTAACTTTGCATTGTTTCGGCCAAAGGCCCCCAAATATGGACAAAATCTTTCCAAAACACTGTGCCGACGTTCAAGAAGTCCGAAGCTCCTATGCACTTGATACATCAACGTCTTTAAAACCTGTTGGTATCGCAAGGTAATCTGGCACCCTGGTACCAATTCCCTTACGAAAAAACAACAGTCGTTGGTAGTTGCGAAACAACTTGGTGAGCCAAACCAGATTTCCCTTCCTTCACCTTCTGTGGGTTTCAACAAAAGCGTATGGGGAAGCGATGATTTTCATCATCTTTACAGAGGGTTCTTGTAAAATCCATGACACATGTGCATCATTGATTCCTGTGCGAATCCCCTTGCCCAATACTGCATATAGGTCGAAACATGTTGTTCTGGTGAAACCGCATTTCTATGCATTTCTCGGTTTGTTGTACCGGGTTGACGCAATGTCAGTTGCCAATGAAATATTAATTATTAAGTTGTCTCTCTATCTGCTTTCACTTGCTTAGTCGGCAAACTTTAGCACATGAAACTGTGATTTTGGGGGCACTTAACATAATTATTCGTCTTTGAAGTGCCAACCCATTTTTACAGCAATCCCCAAAACAAAAAGAACATAAAAGAACTGCAATTCATATGATTTCATTAGGACTTTATCTCTTTTCTAGTGATTGTTATCAACATCTTGCAAACAGAAGGCTTTTAGCAGATTTGAAGGATCGTTGAGGACACCCTGCTGTGGTGATTGTCGGGACCCACCATGGTTGTGGTGATCATGACAATGACGCGATGACAAAAAAATGAAAGTTATGATGGAAACAATGATGATAATAGTGAAGAAGAAAATGATGATGAAAAGTGGAGCAGGGTTTAATGCCTTATAATGCCTTCAATTCACCCGCCAAAACCGTACAAAGACATTCTTTCGAATTTCTTACAGCACACAACATATATTCCCACCAGATGATTCGCAGAGCGCACACCCAGAAATGCTGCCACCCGGTGGCAATTCATGGGCCCCTGTCAGCTACACTTACCCTTATTTTGCTATATTTTGCTTTTAGCTGCAATTTCACGTGTGTTTGCTAGTGTTCAGCAGGGTTCAACATATGACTGCATGGTATCCCATTAGTTCCAGTTGTTTGTTCATCCTCATCATTTCTCGATAGATCTTTTCAATTTGATTGAAGACATTTTTGGTTGGTGAAAATTAAAACTGCGGGGGTTGTTGGTTAAGCTGTGCCCAATTGCATGTCAAATTTTCTGACAGTTAATCATCTGTTTTCTGGTAACAGGCAATCTTTATAGCCTTTCCACTTCACTTCCATCTTTTGATTTGCATGACATGCCACCTCCCTCAAACACACAAAGAAAACCGATTCCCCATGTATCCATCTTGAAACACATGGAAAGCTTTCACCTTCCCACTAAACATGGACACACATGTCGTTTTGAGCGCTAAGTTTTTCAACAAAAAAAATGCTGCGATTTCACCTTCGCTGCTACTGGGCCAAGATGGGCCAAGCATCTGTCCTCCGAGCCCGAAATCAACAGATCCAGGCTTTCCAGTATTAAGACCTCGTTTTTCTAGCACGAAATGGCTGCTGCTGGAAGAAACATGTGATGGGCAATGGGTCAAAAGTCAAAACGTGTCACAACTGTCACAACCCAATGTCCCTGTATTTCACGTGAGAAAAATCAAAAATATCTTGGGACGTTTATCCACAAAAATTTGGGGAATATCGACCATTTCGTCACATACCAACACATATGGATTTGAGGAATGACATATTGATTTGAAGCATGACTAGATTATGCTGGATTTGTGCGGACATACCCCTTCCAATTACAAAGGTATGGCAAATTTCATGGAGAACAGGAAGTTTTTTCTGGGGAAAATGCCAGAAAATTCTCAATTACCCAAGTCTGTAATGGGTTGCCATCATGAACAACATGTTTTTTTGCATTCTGGAACCCATTGACTTATGTTTTCCCGATTGACCTCTACAGCTTCTTGCCTTCTAATTTTCAATTGACTACATGGCCTGTGCACGTTTGGTTTCATGACCCATTGGTACCCATTTCTCACGATATCCATTCGTGAAGTGATGGTTGCACTCTGAAAGATTCTGAATCCCAAAAAATGCGGTTTCCAGGAAGATAATCGTTCCAACCCTTTGGAAAAATTGAAAATTAGGATGTTTTAGGCTTTGGGGTGGGTATGCCCTCTCTCTTACCATCTGCAAAATCCATCGGAATTCTCTAAACAACATAGTTCCCTACAGTAATTCTATTCTTCTTTTACCACATGTTATGTATATGTGAGGCCTGTTTTGTTGGGAATGCTCCCTCATCCTTGTCTCAAAATTGGAAAGCCAATCAATGTGAATAAACCTGGTGATTTTTGTCATCTATTTGCCTCGCGGACACATGTTTATTCGTGGCCAATCTTAATGTCTTGCACTAAACATCCCTTGGTTAGAATCACAATATCACCATCCACGGCAAGAACTTCATATTATTCACTCCGGGGTGAAACGTGGCAATGGAAAATCACCAATTTTGTAGATGTTTGTTTCCAGCTAGACACCCCAATTTTTAGATGAGTTCCTATTGCCACATTAAACATCATCAAATGTTAGTACTGACCAATAATCACCATATATCACCATGATTAAGCCATACATAACCAAAAAAACGCAAATATCGGGTACCAACGGGTTAAGTAAAAAAAATATCCGTGGATACATGATCATTATATCCACTACATAAAATTATAAACCTATATACCGATAGTGGTTTTATCCAAAAAGTATCCACTAATATCAGCTTTAATGTGGGTAAAGCAATGCCTTAAACCATCCCCCAGTCATCACCATTTTTATAGGCGGTATGTTTACCATTCCCAGTCACATCATTCCCAGTCATGGCTGGTTTATGGCATTGTTTTACCCACATGACCAAATTTTAAATGCTGGTTGATTTTTCGGCTTATTAAAATGATCTTCCAACATGATCTTCCAAAAATATCCGTGGATACCTGATCATTATACCCACTATATAAAATTATAAACCTCAATACCGATAGTCCGATAGTTGCTTTATCCAAAAAGTATTAGTCAGATTGGATCATCATCCCAAGTATTGGGGAAAAAAGGTTCCAAACCACCAACCAATGGTTTTATCCAAGAATTCTTCACATAGAAAATCAGGTTTACCCCATAGAAAATCTCAGAAAATCAGCGTTTTGGAAACCAGGTCGCAGCATTGACGCCACCTACATGGCCCATCAACGTCTTGACGGTGGAGAAGGTTTCCAGGCTCCACACTCGGATGGTGCGATCCTGAGAACCTGCTCCGGGTGCATGGGACAAGCATGGGACATACCAACTGAAACCCAAGGGTTTTTATGGATTTGTTTGGCCCACAAGATGGGTTTTAATATGTTTTACTATGCTTTATCTCTCCAGAAATGTGGTTTTAACATCTTTCAACTGGTCCAAAACAAGGATTTAATAGGAATAAAGGACATGTGATGGAACAAGGAAACAAAAGAAATATGTTGTAGAATGTCGTAGATGTGACGGATTAATGTATAGAAATTAGAATGTGGAAAATTGGCAAGCAACAATTTTGGTGAATATGGTGGGGTACATCATCCATGTATAGATATTCTACTGAATTTCCCACGAAGTTGGGATTTTAAATCCCGCCATGTCGAATTAGCAAAAGGTACCCCGCTTGCAAGCCAGTTATTTTCTAGAGATAAGCTTGCGCATCGAGCAGAACAGTTCTAGATCCCAACAATTATACAATTTTGGTGATGTCTGGATCTCCATTTTGCAGATATCAACATGTTTTGCGATTTAGGGAGCTACACTTCTGAGTTTATGGCCGTTCAGCACAGGGGAAATAATATTATTTGATTGGTTCAAATGTTTTTTTTGAGCGCAAGGCCCTTTGCATCATGGCCAAACTTGGCTACGCTGGCCTTGAAATTGCAACATCTTAAGTAGTAAGCTATGGGTTTGTTCCCGACCTGCCAGGTGAGGGTTGTTAGATTTTATCAGAGCTGTTCTCCTCCTCCTCCGCATCCTCCTCCTCCTCGTCCTCCTCCTCCTCCTCCTCGCAGTCCAGATCCCAGTGGGCACAGCCGGACCTCCACTGCGAGCGCCAGATCCCAGTGGGCACTGCCGGACCTCCACCGCGACTTCCAGATCCCAGTGGGCACTGCCGGACCTCCACCGCGAGCTCCAGATCCCAGTGGGCACTGCCAGACCTCAACCGCGACTTCCAGATCGCAGTGGGCACTGCCGGACCTCAACCGCGACTTCCAGATCCCAGTGGGCACTGCCGGACCTCAACCGCAACTTCCAGATCGCAGTGGGCACTGCCGGACCTCAACGGCCAGATAGAATGCCAGAAGATATGCCAGAAGATATGTCAGATAGAATGCCAGAAGATATGCCAGATAGAATGCCAGAAGATTTGCCAGAAGATATGCCAGAAGATATGCCAGAACATATGCCAGATAGAATGCCAAAAGATATGTCAGATAGAATGCCAGAAGATTTGCCAGATAGAATGCCAGAAGATATGCCAGATAGAATGCCAGAAGATTTGCCAGAAGATATGCCAGAAGATATGCCAGAACATATGCCAGAACATATGCCAGATAGAATGCCAAAAGATATGTCAGATAGAATGCCAGAACATATGCCAGAAGATATGCCAGATAGAATGCCAGATTAAGAAAATGTATAAATGCCATGGTGGGGATCATTTGAAGTGAAGTAATTTTTTTGTGCACCTGTTTTGGGTGCTTTTTCGACATGCTTCCCAACATCCTCATCAAAATGGCAGAACACATCAGTCAGCTTGTCCATATCTTGAAGAAGGGAACCATACAAGTCAATGTTGTATCTCAATGAGTATCCAATGCCCAACCCTAGCTACCAAACCAAAAATGAACACAGACTGTCACACAAACACACACGCACACACACACATATATATATGTATAATATATTTATATACACACAGGAAACAATGTCATACATGTGTAACTACATATGCAGGTGTATGATATATATATAGATATATATATGTAAATATACATGCACGTACACATACACAATTACACACAAAACATACACGCATACATGTGTAAAAACAATGACAAACATCCACTCGGGTCGCCCGTGGCCTGAGCATAGGACCTTCTTGGCATAGGAGGCATGGAGACACTTCACGAAGCCCCGATGCCCGGGCAAAGTACCGATGTACTGCAGGTTGTTGAGGTCCCAAATCATGATACCTCGTGGGTGGCCGGTGAACTCAATGGATCAGAAGTTTTTTTTTTCGTGGTTTTTACCAAAGATTCGCCATAAAAGAAACCCCAAAAATCAACTTGATGAGTTTGAAAAACACCATCCCCAAATGGTAGATTTATGGCATTGGATACCAGTGATGCCGCGGCAGCTAATTCAACTCACCCTTCCCCTGATTTTCTTCGGCGCAGAGTGCCGCCCAATGGCAACGGAACGGTGTACACATATATGTTGATACATGTTTATATATGTTTAAATAGATATAGTTGATATATATGTTTATATATATATATGTTTATATATATATATATGTTGATACATATATGTTTAACCTATACATTTTCAAAGGTATGATTGTAGTCAGTTGTGGAGGCTATATACTTGGGGAATAGCCTCTGGCATCGCCAAACCTGAGATGGAATGGTTATTTGCTATTTCTATAGGAGTTTGAATATTCCCGTGTATCTGAAGTTGGAAATGTGAAGCAAATGGGATTCTGCCAATGGTGAGGTTTGCCCATTGTGGTTTACCTTCATAGGTCGATGGTGGTTGCTGAGTATTTTTTTGCTAGGGTGTCCTGGGGGTTGCCCGAAACAAAACAACATGTACAAATCAATTCAGCAAATGACTGGACAATTGCTGACCCTGAGATCCCGAAGTTATCACATGCTATAAATACATCCAGTGAACTTTAGATTTTCCCGGGCAAAATATGGGAGTTTTCGCATACTCACAGCGCCAAGCTTCTACTATCTTGCGACCCCGTGAAGAGGATATCGCCCACGCCACACAGGCACAATACCTCATCAGCATGTCACGGGAGCCTCTGTATATTTGCTATTTCATGTTTTTAAGAACCATTAAAAACGTTGGTTGATTCATGTTGATTCTGTTCATTGTGGAACATTTTTTAACATGAAAACATTTCAGAACAAAGCCACACTTCAAGCGGCCCGTTTTTTTTCGACCCTGGTGTCATCTGTGGGAACAGTTCGTAGAGGATGATCATAAACTTCATCTGAAAAAAGTTAACTCGGAATTAGTATGAATATAGTTGATAGTAAGATTTCTGGTATGATAAAACAACATCATATATAATTATAATATGATGAATATGAAAGAAAGTAGGTTTTTCTTACCATCCCCTTTCATATTGAAACTTCATTGCTATGTACATATGAAAGTTGCTCATTTTCTTAATGTTCTCTCTTCCACGCATTTGGCAGTCACAGCACCCGGGAAGTGACGTGGACACCTGGGAAAAATCTAGGAACATCAAGGGATGCCCACAATTTTTTGAACCCATTTTAATCAATCCGGTAGCTTGCTTCGTTGAACCATCATTTACCAACTGTTAATGGGTTTATCCTACTAATTGGAGGATCATCCCATTTCGTAGCTGGTTAGTGATCCTGGTTATCAAGTCCCCTAAAAGCTGAACTGTAAGTTACAACCCCGCTCGCTGATCACTCCGGAGTTGTAGAATACAACCACGAATTTGGCCGATTTGAAGAAATTCACTAACATATACCCTCCAGTAAATTAACATAGACCCTGGCAGATAGGGGTTGGAAGACTAGTTTCCACTATAAATTGGTAATTTTCAGGGTCTGTGTTAATTTACCAGAGGGTATCTGAAGCTTGCAAGTTAATGAAGTCTTTTGGGGATGATTTTTATGTCAGGGTAAAAGGAAAAACCATTGACGTAATTCACCATTTGGGGATGATTCGCTCAATCCAAATTCGCTTTCTTGCTGAAGATCCAGGTACTGCCCCAGTGTGCCCTGCCAGCACGTGTAGGCAATGCTCTTCTGGTGCACTTTGATGCGCCGTGGGGGTTGTACTGCCTGGAGAAACGATGAGAAATGCCCAGTCTTCAGGTGCGAAATGGGTTGGTTGACTGGTTGACCATGTCTAAAGCCCCTCAGTTGGAACATATTTGAACCATATTTCAACTAACATGCTAAGCCAGAAATACGAATAGGGTCTTGTTGGTCAAATGAATCCATTAGGAAATCATATCGGTTGTATGGAAAATGGGATGAATTTGACACCCACAAACCAGCCTAGACACTTTGAAAACAATTTGTTGGATTCACATGTGCGGGGATGTTTCAACATTTAGGTTTTGGGCTGGGGCATGTTTTGAAAGACAAACCACAGAAATAGCATCTGTTTTAAACTGGTTACGGGGTAATGTACGATCAACATTCTCATTGATAATCCTTAATTTAAATTTGGTGACCTAAACGACACAGGGGTAAAAATCCAAAGATGCAAAGAAGACGATTTCTGCATTGCAGGCTGTTCATTCTAACGGACTCATGGAAAAGGTTAGAAACATTGTGACAAACAATGCTGGTTTCATATGTTTTCTTTGCGGCATTTTCAAAGATCGACATGAAAACCAAAAAAACATTCACCAAAAAGTACCAACCATAGATCTAGGTTCTAGGACCCAAAGATCCCACCTCCAAGTGAATCAAGATAAATCACCTATCAATCACCCCAAATTCGCCATAAATTCAGGAAACATATTAATGCCGGCAATCAAACATGGCAATGGAACATTCCCTACGAATGGAAGTTTTAATGGGACAATCATCTATAATCAGGGATTCTCCATTCCCACTGAGAAATTTATGAACAATATCATACAAGGTGGCGACCCTCAGTTACTTTTTAAAGTTGGTTAATCCCCATTAAGTGTAAATCTCCCCATAAACGCAGGCCAAATTGGAGTTGCAAACCAACTTCGCTAACTATGAATTATATAGAACAAATCATCTCAAATTAGACCCGTTTTAGCCTTGAAACAATTAATTTTGGGGACCTCCCATTTCAAGAAACCTCTGAGATCCCCGAAGTTTTCCTCGAAATTCAAGAAAAACATCGAAAACTCTCATTTCCCGACCAATTTCCCCAAGATTTCCGAGGGTTTCCAGATCCCAACAGGTCGCCTCCCACGGATCCCGTGAGTTTTTGGCTCCGCGTCGGCGAGCGCTGCCGCCCTGGCGACGTGTTCGACGTCGTCTTCGTCGTCGCCAGGCGCTGCGACGCCGACGCGGCGGTGCGGCGCAGCTCCCCAGACCCGGTGCTGCGAACGCGGCGCTGGGAGGATGCGGTGACCTCCGGCCGTTTTTCACCGAAAAGGTGACCATGAAGTGACCATGAACTGGTTGGTGGTGCAATGTGCCCATCTTGAACAATGATGGAGTTCGTCAATGGGAAAGGATTATCCCATATATTGTGGAAAATAAAATTCATGTTCCAAACCACCAACCAGTGAATGGAGATGTTTCATGATGTTTCATGGGAATTTAGTAAGGATATAGCCAGGATACAAAAATGGGTATATCATAATTGTAGGGATTCAACCACATGATAGACAGTAAATATCATGGGGTATAGCGGGGATGGGATAAAACATGATGGCCAGCATGCATCGATGGCCAGCGAGATACTTGAGAATGTGGCTCGCCCCGACCCATGCTTACAACTACTGATGACCCCTATGGTCTTTTTTTCACCTGACCATAAAATGACCAAGAATACTATACAAACAACAATGGATTGATGGTATATAGTGACTTCGTGGGCAAATAAAAATAATGATAATAGGGTAGAATTGAGATGAGATGATAATTTTGATTGAACAATTTTAGCATCACATTGGATACCGAAAATTCAGTTGTCGGTTACGTAGCACTATTGTATTCCTATTGTAGTCGGTTATGCACACTGAATCCCATACATAATTGGGGCAAATTGCCATATAATGGGGATATAATGGGCATGATGGGATAAAAGCGCTAATGAGAAGCATATATCCTGAAAATAATATGTATGTTTCAAGGTTTTATATGGTTTTATGGGATATAATGGACATATAGTGGAGGAAACAACTCAGTAGCAAAAAATGCAAACTGGATGGGGGTTCATCCTGAGCTGGCATTCGCGCGATGAATAAACCTACGGTCGGTGGATGGGCGACCATATGCCCTCCATGCGTTTCTGTTGAAAATTAGGGATGCTGATGGATGCTGTTGATAATTCAGGGTGCCACATGGTACCCTCTGGCAATCAAGCATACAATGGAACATCTCCTATTTATAGATTACTTTCCCATAAGCAACTCCATTTATAGAGATTTTCCATTGCCATGTTTGACTGCCAGAGCATGCTTCTTGTTACATGTCTTCTTCTACTTCACCGTCACCAACTCGAGCCCACCCATTTTTGTGGCTCGCTGGGGGGGTCTTGGTGCATTTTTTTCCAGGTCGGAGTCAGAACATGCCGCGCAAAGGATCACGGCCCATGAACCAGAAATAGAACAGAGTGCCAACAAAGCCATGATACCTCAGCAAAGACTTGACGAGTCTTTTGAACTTGGAACCCCCAAGTTCAACACTGCGTCAGAATTCATTGTGTTTATGACTAGTGAATGGATAACAATGGGAATGATGGGGTGTATCCACATTTCTGGTGATTATAGTATGTAATTCAACAACTTGAACAGACTTGAAGAGTTCAGGCATTGCGGGATAGTTACTCATGTACCTTCCTTCACAGTGACCAGAATACTGATGCAACAGCGAAATCCGTTTGATGTTTTGCTTCAACAGGCAAGGTAAAGGACCATGGATGGCCAAATTGAACAATTTTTTGCTTTCGGTATGTTAAATCATAGGCTATGCCCAATTAAGTTACAGGAACCCTATGAATGAACATTGTTGGAATGAATGAGGAAAAAATATGTGAAGTACTATTCCCAGCAAAGTCCTTCAAAGTGACTTGGGTTACTTGGGGAAATCTTGGTGAAATGGACAGTTCAGGGCACAGAAAAACATCCGTCAACTCTTCGACTCTTCGCCGATTTGAGTTGGATTCCGCTGTCCATTGTCTTCACGAATACCCCCGCTTTTTTGTTTTATAGATGGTGGGGGCACCACGTAAAATCGAAACTACCGAAATACATGTAATTGTGGCTAATTTAGTGGCCTAATTTAGTGAGTGAAGTCATTCTTCATTATACTTTATTCAATCCTGGGCGACAGACTCAATGAACATCTGATCTGCTGCCACTTGGATGTCACAAGGTGGGCCCCAGGGATCCATAGAAATCCAAACTTGTGAATAACCCCTATTTTGCCGAGGATACCAACGGGATATCCCATGGCATCATGGCCCAACAATTGGATGAACTAACCGCTTCCTACAACTAGGGCATATCCCACTATCTGACTGGCATCTTTCATGCGTTGCAAGCCAAGAATCAGATTCCTGGGATGCTAAGTACTACGTAAAGGCATGTAAGAACCATGAGCCAAGCAATCTTGTCCTTTTAGGAAAAAATGCGGCTGGTTGGTAGGCTATTGATTTGTTTGGTTTTCATGGGGAGAACACGCCCTCTAAATCAACCGACCTGTGGGAATTGCCAAGTTGCAAACCCAATGGCAAAACATTTCTGTGCAGCAAATATTCCACGGCCCATGGCACACCCATCATTCCAGTGCCAGCCATCAGCCAAATGTCGGGCCAGTGAACCATGGCGAAGGCGGTGGCTGAAACCAAGACGCAACCCAGGGTAGCGAGGAAATTTCGCAAGTTTCGCTCCTCCAAAACCATCGAACTCTGGATTTTGGGGACAAATGGAGGCACAACCACCTTTTTCCCATCATCAAGAAGTTGTCAGGCTCTTTTTTGTGGGTAACTCCATCATCGAAACCATAAATGTGGGAAACATGACAAAAAAATAGACGCTCAGAATGGAGAATGCAGGCATGGATCTGTGGGTCTATCCTCATATACCCAGCCGAAGAGAAATAAACTGGGAGAAGTGAATGCCGCCCTTTGCTGGCACATATACAATGAAACTGATCTTCACCAGTCGGTTAGAGCAACACATTTAACATGTTTAAAATGTCATCTTTCTTTCCGAACTGCCATTTTATGGAGTATCTCCAATTTTTGGACCTACCCATTTGTCAAGTGTGTCCTTCAAAAAGGCCTGAAGGACTGAATAGTCATCTTTGCCAGTGACCAACCAACTCAAATGGCGCATCAAGAAACTTTGCAGCATCACCTGGAAGTTTGCATGAATACCAACAAAAATCAGCTGTCAAAAGCTTGGATTTGCCACTGGTTTTGAAGAAAATCCCAATGAACTAACGTGAATAGAACACTACCCCAGGAACGCCCAGTTGGTGATTGATTGTCATTGGGTTTATCACATTAAGGCATACCACCCCGGTAGATTCCACATGTGGAACAACCGAAGGGAACATGTAATAAACACATTCTTCAGCAAACACAAACGCCGAAAAGGTGCGTTGATATACACCCTGGCAATTCAACATAACTATGGGACATGGCCCATTTATAGATGATGGTTTACCTAGTTTACCTAGTTTACCTAGTTTACCTATTCAACACAGCCATTTTCTATGGATTCTCCTTGGCTATGTTAAATTGCCCAAGGGTAATTGCCCAAGGGTAACCTCGGGACTTTCAAAGGAAGAACAGAACATCTGTTGAGATTTTCAACTTCCATCCATGACATGTTTTCTCTAACTCTTCTATTTGTTGTAAGCCCAATGCCATGTGTACCCCTTTGTTGGGGTATTGCCTATTGAAACCAACCAAATGGCAAAAATGTTTAGATATGCTGTGGGGTTTGACTGGGTTTCCCACGTTGCACTCTCCACAATCTATGCAATCTATGCCATGTGGCATGCTGCAAGACTCCATAGAAAGGATACAAGGCAAAAATCAACCACAAATGCCAGTTGTCGAAATAGATGCTGCGATTCTGCACCGCAGTTCCAATGCAAATTGCCCCCAAAGCCACCAATGAAAAGAGGCTGGGGAGAATGAAGCTGTGCTTCAAGTTGGGTTGATCTACCCTTACACCCCAGGAGGAGAGGATTCGCCCGCCATGCCGAAACAGTTGGAAAACGCCCCATGCGATCCACAGCAAAGCGCAGGATGCAATGAAAAGCGACAAAGGATTCAACAGCTTTGCAATGAAAATCACACCAGTTGTCAGGGTAGCAAAGACTTCGAAACATCTTTCCTGGTTCGTGCTTTAAGGCCATCACCATCATCCTCATCATCCTCCTCATCATGAAAACCACTTTTCTTCCCCAAACAGTGTGTCCACACCGGGGGGGTTCTTAAGGTAGGTGTAAGGCCGGTGCTTGATCAGGGTGCTCACTCTGGGCCACGGCATTTTTCCGGTAAATTTTCGTCTAAAGTGGCTCTTGCGAAATTTAGCATGCGTTTCGACCGCGCAGGCTCGCACAAAATGTGTGGTCCCAGGCTCCGATCATGATCATCCTCACCCTCATCATCATCCTCACCGTCATCATCATCATCATCATCATCATCACCATCATCATCATGAATATCCTCACCATCATCGTCGTCATCATCATCACCATCATCATCATCATCCCCACATCATCATCTTCCTCCTCCTCAGCATCATCATTCTCAACATTATAATCTTCCTCCCCCTTCACATCATCATCTTCAACTTCATCATCCTCCATTTCATCTTCCGCAACATTATCCTCCTCCACCGCATCTTCCGCAACATTATCATCCTTTTCACCATCCTCCTCAACATCGTCGTCCGCAACATCATCATTATCATCACTATCGTCCGCAACATCATAATTATCATCATCCTCAACATTATCGTCCACAACATCATCATTATCACCATTTTCATCATCAACATCATTATCATCATCATCATCACCATCATCACCACCACCATCATCATCATC